>Ga0102942_1000060_pt1 | contig 33000 bp, 28 predicted proteins | sample SalPon2_C_H2O_MG_FD_78171 | JGI IMG/M metagenome (GOLD analysis project Ga0102942, IMG submission 78171) | Salt pond water microbial communities from South San Francisco under conditions of wetland restoration - Salt Pond MetaG R2_C_H2O_MG | ecosystem: Environmental > Aquatic > Non-marine Saline... | reverse complement strand
CTGCAGCACCACCTCGTTGATGGCGGGTGCCCGGTCGACAATCGTGTTGTCGCCGACCACCTGCGCCTCGAGCACCTGGCGTTCCTCGATGCGGCAGTCGCCCTCGATCACGCGGATGATCTCATCGAAGTGATCCGGTGAGACATCGACGAGAAAGCCCAGCCGCCCGCGATTGATGCCCAGCACCGGGACACGATGCGCGGCCACGCGCTTGCCGGCATGCAGCAGCGTGCCGTCACCACCCACCACAATCAGCAGATCAATCTGCGTGGCGAGGCTGTCGAGATCGGCCTGATCGTGATCGCCGAAGGCAGGGGCAGCAGCGCCGATGGCTTCGTCAATCGACACGGCCAGACCGCGTCCGTCCAGCGCGCGGATAAGCGTGCCTATCGTATCGATGACGGCCTGATCGCCCGGTTTGCCCGTGATCGCGATGCGTTGGAACGGTTGCATGCAATTCCCTCGACAGCTCGGCGACAACCTAGCACGGCGGCCGCAAATTGACAGCCGTAGGGGGGGTTGATAGCTTGCTTTGGCACTTAACTGCCACGAGTGCCAATCCCTGGAGGACGGTATGGTTCAGCGACATCGCGACGGGCCGTCCGGCGCTCGTGCCCAGCACCTGCTCCGGGCTCTCGTGCATCGATACATCCGCGACGGGCAGCCGGTGGGCTCTCGGGCGCTGACCCGTGAGTCGGGGATGGAGCTGAGCGCGGCCTCGATCCGTAATGTGATGGCCGATCTCGAGGAGGCCGGTTATATCCATTCGCCGCATACCTCGGCCGGACGCATTCCCACCGACCGGGGTTATCGCTTTTTCGTCGACACGCTGCTCAGCGCCCGGCCCGATAGCGGGCTTGACGCGGACAACCTGCGCATCCGGCTCGACGGGGAGGGGGGCACGGACACGCTGGTGGATTCGGCGTCGAACATCCTCTCGGGCCTGACCCACCTGGCCGGCGTAGTGACGCTGCCGCGGCGCGGATACGGCGCCATCCGCCAGATCGAGTTTCTGCCGCTTTAGCACCGCCGGATTCTGGCGATCGTGGTGCTGAATGACTCCGAGGTGCAGAATCGCGTTATCGAGACCGATCGCGACTACACCGCCGCCGAGCTGCAGCAGGTCGCCAATTTTCTGTCGAGCGAGTTCGCCGGCAAGAGCGTGGCGGCCGTCCGCCAGGGGCTGCTCGAGTCGATGCAGGCGGACCAGCGTGATCTCAATGAGCTCATGACCTCGGCGATCAGCGTGGCACAGACGCTGTTCGCGGAGGACCGGGAAACCCGCGACGATTTTGTCATGGCCGGCGAGACCAATCTGATGACATTCGCCGAGCTCTCGAGTGTGGAAAAGCTCAAGGAGCTGTTCGAGGCGTTCGGTCGCAAACGCGACATCCTGCATCTGCTCGATCGCTGCCTGTCCGCGGATGGTGTGCAGATCTTCATTGGGCAGGAATCGGGCTATCAGGCCTTCGACGGTTTGAGTCTGGTCACCTCGACCTATCAGAGCGACGACAATGTGCTGGGCGTGCTCGGCGTGATTGGCCCGACCCGCATGGAGTACGACCGCGTCATCCCGATTGTTGACGTGACCGCCCGTTTGCTCGGCCACGCCTTGAAACCCACGCATTGATCCCCATTTCTGCGCTCAGCGGCAGTTCAAAAGCGGAGCGACCCATGACAGACGAAGACGACAAGCCGGTGGAAAACGGCCCCGAGACGCAGGACACGGCCGATCAGAACGAGGCGGCGGACACGCCCGAGAAAACGCCCGAGGCACTCAGTGCCGAGCTTGAGGCGGCGGAAGCGCGTGCTCAGGAGAACTGGAGCGAGTTCCTGCGGGCACGGGCCGAGATGGAAAACCTGCGTCGACGCGCCGAAAAGGATGTCGCCGCCGCGCGACAGCAATCGCTGGAGAAGCTCGCCGGTGAGCTGCTTGCAGTTAAGGACAGCCTTGAGATGGGCGTGCAGGCGGCGCGCGAGGACAATGCGGATGTGGCCCGTCTGGCCGAAGGATCGGAGCTGACCCTGCGGATGTTTGATCAGGCCCTCGAGAAGTTCAGCATCGAGGCGATCAACCCCCAGGGCGAGCGGTTCGACCCGGAGCGTCATGAGGCCATGACCGCCCAGGAAACCGGCGAGCAGGCGCCCAACACGGTGGTCAGCGTGATCCAGAAGGGCTATCGCATCGGCGATCGCCTGCTACGCCCGGCACGCGTGATTGTGGCGAAAGCGCCGGCCGATTCAGGCGACGAGGCTTGAAAACCCCGGCGCTGGACACCAGATCATCGACTGACACGAATTCAAGGATATTGAGGAGCAATCACTGATGGGTAAGATCATAGGCATCGACCTGGGAACCACCAATTCCTGCGTCGCTGTGATGGAAGGCGGGAGTTCCCGCGTTATCGAGAACGCCGAGGGCGATCGCACCACGCCGTCCACCGTAGCCTTCACCGAAGAGGGCGAGGTGCTTGTCGGTGCGGCCGCCAAACGCCAGGCGGTCACTAACCCGGAAAACACCCTGCACGCCATCAAGCGGCTGATCGGGCGCAAATTCGACGAAGACGTCGTCCAGCGGGACGTGCGCGAGATGCCCTACAGCATCGTCAAGGCCGATAACGCCGACGCCTGGGTGGAAGTGCGCGACAAGAAAATGGCGCCGCCGGAAGTCTCCGCCCGGGTGCTGCAGAAGATGAAGAGCACGGCCGAGGATTATCTGGGTGAGGAAGTTAGCGAAGCGGTGATCACCGTGCCCGCCTACTTCAACGACTCGCAGCGCCAGGCCACCAAGGATGCCGGCCGCATCGCCGGGCTCGACGTCAAGCGCATTATCAACGAGCCGACAGCGGCCGCGCTCGCCTACGGGCTCGACAAGCAGGGCGGGGATCGCAAGATCGCCGTTTATGACCTGGGCGGCGGCACGTTCGACGTGTCGATCATCGAAATCGCCGAGGTCGAGGGCGAGCATCAGTTCGAGGTGCTCTCCACCAACGGGGACACCTTCCTCGGTGGCGAGGACTTTGACCGCGCGGTCATCGATTATCTCATCGCCGAGTTCAAGAAGGACCAGGGCATTGACCTGTCCGGTGACCGGCTGGCGCTGCAGCGGCTCAAGGAAGCCGGCGAGAAGGCGAAGATCGAGCTGTCCTCGGCGCAGCAGACCGAGGTGAACCTGCCGTACATCACCGCGGACAACACCGGTCCGAAGCATCTTAACCTCAAGCTGACGCGGGCCAAGCTCGAGAGCCTGATCGAGGATCTCGTCAAGCGCACCATCAAGCCCTGCGAAGTGGCGCTCAAGGACGCCGGCCTGAAGGCGAGTGATGTGGATGACGTGATTCTCGTGGGCGGCCAGACGCGTACGCCCAAGGTGGCGGAAGCGGTCAAGTCGTTCTTCGACAAGGACCCGCGCCGCGACGTGAACCCGGACGAGGCGGTTGCCGTGGGTGCGGCCATCCAGGGCGGTGTGCTCGGTGGCGACGTCAAGGACGTGCTGCTGCTCGACGTGACGCCGCTGTCGCTGGGCATCGAGACCCTGGGCGGTGTCATGACCAAGCTCATCGAGAAGAACACCACGATCCCCACCAAGGCCAATCAGGTGTTCTCCACCGCGGAAGACAACCAGGGCGCCGTCACGGTGCATGTCCTGCAGGGTGAGCGTGAAATGGCGGGCGATAACAAGTCGCTCGGCAAGTTCGACCTCTCGGACATCCCGCCGGCACCACGCGGTGTGCCGCAGATCGAGGTCACCTTTGACATCGACGCCAACGGCATTCTGCATGTCACCGCCAAGGACAAGGGCACCGGCAAGGAGCAGTCCATCCAGATCCGCGCCTCGGGCGGGCTCTCGGACGAGGACATCGAGCGCATGGTCGAGGATGCCGAGTCCAACGCCGAGGAAGACCGCAAGGCCCGCGAGCTGGTCGAGGCGCGCAATCAGGCCGACGGCCTGATCCACGGTGCCCGCAAGAGCGTCGAGGAAGCCGGTGACAAGGTCTCCGACGAGGAAAAGCAGGCGGTCGAGGACGCCATCAGCAACCTCGAGGAGGCCGTCAAGGGCAGCGACAAGGCGGCCATCGATTCCGCCACCGAGGCGCTGGCAACGGCCTCCGGGAAGATTGCCGAGAAGCTCTACGCCGATGCGGGAGCGGACGCCGGTGGCGAGACGTCGGGCGGCAGTGAGAACGCCGAGTCGAGCCAGGAAGACGTCGTCGACGCCGACTTCGAGGAAGTCAAGGACGACGACAACAAGAAGTAAAGCCGCACCGCGGTCTTTCCGCTTCTTCGGCAGGGCGCAGCCCACCGGCGCTCCGGCTTCGGCCGGGTGACCGGTGTCTGCGCCTTTGCTGTTAACGCGGCGGCCGTTACTCTGCAACGACAACGGTTAGAACGGGCACCATGGCAAAGCGCGACTACTACGAAATCCTCGAGGTCTCGAAAAACGCCTCGGAGAGCGACCTCAAAAAGGCCTACCGGCGGCTGGCGATGAAGTACCATCCCGACCGCAACCCGGATGACGGCGACGCGGAGCTGCGATTCAAGGAGGTCAAGGAGGCCTACGAGGTCCTGAGTGACCCGCAGAAACGCTCCGCCTACGATCAGTTCGGCCATGCCGGCGTCGATCCGAGCGCGGGCGGCGGGCCCGGTGGCGGCGGATTCGGTCGCGGCGGGGCCGATTTCTCCGATATTTTCTCGGACGTCTTTGGTGACATCTTTGGTGGCGGTCGCGGTGGCGGGCGCGCCTTTCGCGGGGCCGATCTGCGCTACCGCATGGAGATCTCCCTCGAGGAAGCGGTCAGCGGCGTCGATCAGGACATCCAGATCCCCACGCAGGTGCGCTGCGAGGAATGCGGCGGCGACGGGGCCGCGCCCGGCAGCGATCCGGTGACCTGCCCGACCTGTAACGGGCATGGCGATGTGCGGGTGCAGCAGGGCTTTTTCTCGATCCAGCAAAGCTGCCCGCGCTGCGACGGGACCGGAAAGGTCATCAGCGATCCGTGTCGCAAATGCCGTGGAAAGGGGACCGTGCGCGATCAGAAAACGCTCAGCGTGCAGGTCCCGGCGGGCGTCGACACGGGCGACCGCATTCGCCTGAGCGGGGAGGGCGAACCCGGCGAGCAAGGTGGACCGCCCGGTGATCTGTATGTGGAGATGGTGGTCAAACCGCACCCCATCTTCACCCGCGAGGGCGCGGACCTGCGCTGCGACATCCCGCTGAGCGTAACCACAGCGGCGCTCGGCGGCGAGATTGAAGTGCCCACCCTGGGCGGACGGGTCACGTTGCGCATTCCGGCGGGAACGCAGTCCGGCAAGGTCTTTCGGGTGCGCGGCAAGGGCGTCAAACCGGTGCGCGGCGGCCCGCAGGGGGATCTGCTCTGCCGCGTGATGGTCGAGACACCGGTCAACCTGACCGCCCGGCAGAAGTCGCTGCTCGAGGAGCTCGCCGAGACGCTCGAGCAGGATGGGGAGCACCATCATCCGCGGGGCAGCTCGTGGCTTGATACGGTGAAATCGTTTTTCGATCGGATGAAGCTTTGATATGACGAACGTGGCGATCCTCGGGGCATCGGGGCGGATGGGGCGCGCACTCACCGGCCTGATTGCCGCGGCCGATGACCTGCAGCTGGTGGGTGCCACGGCCCGCAGTGACAGTCCCGCGGCCGGCAGCGACGCCGGCGTGCTGGCCGGTGTCGGGGCGCTGGGGATTACGCTGGGAGACTCGGTGGAGCAGGCGCTCGATAACGCCGATGTGGCCATCGATTTCACCCTGCCGGCCGCGCTGGCCGGTAATCTCGCCGTGGCCACCGATCGGCGCTGCCCGCTGGTGATTGGCACCACCGGGGTGGACGCTGACGGCGTCGCCGCGATCGAGGCAACCGCCCGGAGCCTGCCGGTGGTCTTTGCGGCCAACTACAGCAGTGGCGTCACCCTGCTGCAGCGCCTGGTCCGCACCGCCGCCGCGGCACTGGGAGAGGACTACGACGTCGAGATTGTCGAGGCCCATCACCGCGGCAAACGCGATGCGCCTTCCGGGACGGCACGGGCGCTGGGGGCGTCGGCGGCCGAAGGCCGCGGCGTGGATCTGTCGTCGGCGGCGGTGTACACCCGCGAGGGACTGACCGGCGAGCGTCCGGCCGGGGCCATCGGTTTTGCGGCCTTGCGCGGCGGCGATATCGTTGGTGAGCACACGGTGATGCTGGCCGGCGATGGCGAGCGGCTGGAGCTCACGCATCGGGCCGCGAGCCGGGAGACCTTCGCCCGCGGTGCGCTGCGGGCCGCCCGCTGGGTGATCAGCCAGCCGGCCGGGCGCTACGATATGGACGACGTACTCGGTCTCGGGACCTGATCCGTCGTCAAACGCCGGAGTCATTCATGCGCATTGCCATTGTCGGAGCCGGTATTGCGGGCTTGAGCGCCGCCCGTGTCCTGAGTGACGCGGGCGTTGAGCCGGTGGTCTTCGACAAGGCGCGGGGACCGGGCGGGCGCATCGTCAGCAAGCGCACCCCCTACGGCGGCGTTGATCTGGGCACCCAGTACTTCACCGCGCGTGACGCCGAAGTCCGCCGGGTGGTCGACGACTGGCGCCGCGATGGCGTGGTCGCCCCGTGGCCGATCAACCCGCGGGTGCTGCCCGAGGGGCAGCCGGCACGGCCCCAGGAGCGTCTCGTGGCCGTTCCGCGCATGTCCGCCCTGGCCCGACACCTGGCCTAGGGGCTCGATGTGCGCTGCGAGACCCAGGTGCGAGAGATGACGCGCGAGGCCCCGCACTGGCGCATTCACGACCGTCACGGCGAATCCCTGGGGGCCTTCGATAGTGTCCTGCTCACCGCGCCCGCGCCGCAGGCTCAGTCGTTGCTTGCCGAGCCCAGCCCGCGGCTTGCCGCGCGCGCCGTTGAGGCGCCCATGAAACCCTGCTGGGCGGTGGGCCTGGCGCTGGAGTGGCCGCTCGATCCGGGGTTTGATGCGGGGTTTCCGAGCAGTGGCCCGCTGGCCTGGGTGGCGCGTCTGGGCGCCCGTCCCCAGCGGCCGCAGGCCCCGGAGATCTGGACGCTGCATGCCTCCGATACCTGGAGCGAGACGAACATCGACGGCTCACCCGAGGCCGTCGGCGAGTCACTGACCGAGGCCTTCGCCGCGCTGACCCGACGCCAGCCCGTGGTCAGCGACCGGTTCGTGCACCGCTGGCGGTTTGCCCGGGCGCGTCAGGCGCTCGGCGAGCCGGCACGCTACCTTGAGCACGACCGATTGCTGTGTGCCGGGGACTGGATTGTCGATGGCCGGGTCGAGGGCGCCTGGCACAGTGGTCGGGCCGCCGCACGGCGGCTGATCAGTCGGGCGTCCGGTCGGGCTCATCCAGATACTGGATGATCGCGGCGTAGTCGGCAGCCAACTGGTCGATCGCCTCCAGCGCGACGTGCTCGTCGGCCTGGTGGATGGTCTCGTTAACCGGGCCAAACTCCACCACCTCGGCACCCAACGGTGCAATAAATCGCCCGTCTGACGTGCCGCCGGCGGTGTTCGCCTGCGGGGGCTGTCCGCGCCGACGGGCAATCACCGTATTGATGGCCTGACGCAGCCGACCGGGCTCGCTGGCGAACGGCGCCGCGGAGTGGTCCCAGTCAATGGCGGCGGCCGGCGCGTGGCGATCGGCGATGGCGCGGATGCGGCGCTGCAGGGATTCGGCCGTGCTCGCCGGTGCGTAGCGCAGGTTAAAGCGCGCCGAGGCCTGGCCCGGGATCACATTGCCGGCATCGGTGGCGGCATCAATGCCGGTGACCTGCAGCCGGGTGGGCGGGAAGTCGCCACTGCCGTCATCCCAGTGCGTGTTGCTCAGCTCCGCCATCAGCGCCAGGAGTCGGTGCAGCGCGTTATCGGCCTGATCGGGGTAGGCGACATGCCCCTGACGGCCATTGACCGTCACCGCGCCACTCAACGACCCGCGTCGGCCGACCCGTACCGTATCGCCGAGTTGCGTGCGGCTGCTCGGCTCGCCCACCAGACACCAGTCAATGCCGCCGAGCCGCTCGTCGATCACCGGGGCGATGGCACGGATGCCGTCCCGGGCCGGACCTTCCTCGTCGCTGGTCAAGGCGATGGCGAGGCGCAGGTTGGCACTCGCCGGCAGTGTTAGGCAGGCGGTGACGAACGCCGCGACGCTGGTTTTCATATCGGCGCTGCCGCGCCCGTAGAGGCGGCCGTCGCGCCGGGTTGGCTCGAAAGGCGGCGAGGTCCAGTCATCAGCCGGCCCCGGCGGGACGACATCGGTATGACCGACAAACAGCAGCACCGGTCCGGTCTGACCGCGGGTGGCGAGCAGGTTGGTGACCTTGCCCCGCGGCATCCACTCGATCGCGAATCCCGCCTCCGCCAGCTGCTCGGCGACCAGGGTCTGGCAACCCGCATCATCCGGCGTCACCGACGCCCGCGCGATCAGCGCCTGCGCGAGGGCGATGGCCGGAGGGGGGACGGGCTGGTTCACCATGGGTGCGGGGACCGGCTCAGGGCCGCAGCAGTTCGTTGAGGCCAACCTTGGCCCGGGTCTGGGCGTCGACCTGCTTGATGATGACCGCGCAATACAGGCTGTGGCTGCCATCCGCCGCCGGCAGGTTGCCGGGCACCACAACGGCCCCGGCGGGGACGCGGCCGTAGACGACCTCACCGGTCTCGCGGTTGTAGATCTTGGTGCTCTGGCCGATGAATACGCCCATTGAAATGACTGCGCCCTGTTCGACCCGCACGCCTTCGACGATCTCCGAGCGGGCGCCGATAAAGCAGTCGTCCTCGATGATGGTGGGGTTGGCCTGCAGGGGCTCGAGCACGCCACCGATGCCGGCGCCGCCGGACAGATGCACATTACGGCCGATCTGCGCGCAGGAGCCGACGGTCGCCCAGGTATCCACCATGGTCCCGCGATCGACGTAGGCGCCGATGTTGACGTAGGAGGGCATCAGCACCACCCCGTCGGCAATGTAGGCACCGCGTCGCGCCGCCGCCGGTGGCACCACCCGCACGCCGTCCGCCTGAAAGTCCGCGCTGCTGTAATCGGCGTACTTCATCGCGACCTTGTCGTAGTAATCGGTTTCGCCGCCGCGGATGCGCTGATTGGGGGTAAGCCGGAACGACAGCAGCACGGCCTTTTTCAGCCACTCGTTGACCTGCCAGTCGCCGTCGCGGGGCTCGGCCACCCGCGCTTCGCCGCGGTCGAGGCGGCCCAGCGCCTCATCCACCGCCGCATGCAGTTCCGCCGGCGCACCGGCGGGCGTAACGCTGTCGCGCCGTTCAAAGGCGTTTTCGATGATCTCCTGGATGGGTTCCATGCAATCGGCTCCGTGGCTCAGTACGAGTGTTCGATGAAGGCGCGGATGCGCTCGAGGGCATCGTCGCAGACCGCCGGCTCGGCCACCAGCGCCAGGCGCACATGGCCGGCTCCGGGGTCACCCTGCGGGGTCGGTCGCGATAGATAGCGACCGGGCAGCACACTGACGCCGGTGCGGCGGTAGAGCCCGCGCGTGAACGCTTCGTCGTCGCCGTCGGGCACCGGCAGCCAGAGGTAAAAGCCGGCCTCGGGGTCGCGGTAGGCACAGAGTTCGCCGAGCACCGCAGCGGCGCGCTCGAACTTGTCGCGATAGGCGGCGCGGTTGGCGGCGACGTGCGTTTCATCCTCCCAGGCCGCGCGACTGGCCTGCTGCACATGCGCGGGCAGGGCGCAGCCCTGGTAGGTGCGGTAGGCCCGAAACGCCTTGATCAGTCGGGCATCACCGGCGATGAAGCCCGAACGCAGGCCGGGGACGTTGGACCGCTTCGAAAGGCTGTGAAACACCAGGCAGCCGGCAAAGTCATCGCGCCCCGCCGCCCGGCAGGCCTCCAGCAGACCGAGCGGCGGGTTGGGCTCGTCACGGTAGAGCTCGCTGTAGCACTCGTCGGCGGCAATGACAAAGCCGTGACGGTCCTGCTGCGCGAACAGCTCCTCCCAGAATCGCTGGGGAATGACCTGTCCGGTGGGGTTGCCGGGGCTGCACAGATAGATCAGCCCGCAGCGCGCCCAGTCGTCGGCCTGCCAGTCATCGAGGCGGGGTAGTCCGCTCGCCGCATCGGTGTTCATCAGATGCGGGATGCCGCCCGCCAGCAGGGCAGCGCCCTCGTAGATCTGATAGAACGGATTGGGCATTGCCACCGCCGGCCGATCGGCGGGGTCGAGCAGCGCCTGGGTGACCGCGAACAGGGCCTCCCGGGTGCCGGCGGCCGGCAGGATGTGGCGCTCGGGATCGATGCGCTCGGTACCAAGGCTGAATCGCCGGACCAGCCACTCGGCGATGGTCTCGCGCAGGGCCGGCTCGCCGATGCTGGCCGGATAGCGCCCCAGGCTGTCGTGCAGCGCCTGCGCGGCGGCGTTGGTGATCCGCTCGGGGACGGGGTGACGCGGCTCGCCAATGGAAAGGGCAACCGGCGCGTAATCCGACGGCGGGGTCGTATCCGCGAGCAGCGCGCGCAGTCGCTCGAACGGGTAGGGGTGGAGGTGACGGAGTCCGGGCTGGCCCGGCCGTTGCCAATCAGACGCCATCACCCCTCCGCATGATGTCGGTGTCCTCCTCGAAGGCGCTCAGCAGCTCGGCACGCAGCTGCTGGCGGGTCGCCGCGCTGAGGGGCGCGTTGGCATCGTCGGTGATGAAGAACACATCCTCGGCGCGCTCGCCGAGCGTGGCGATCTTGGCGTTCTGCACTCGCAGACCGTGGCGGGCAAGGGTGTAGCCCACCTGCGCGAGCAGTCCCGGCTGATCGCCGGCGATCAGCTCCATCACGGTGCGGTCGTTGCGCGCGTCGTCACTGAAGTCGATCTGGGTGAGGGTGTTGAAATGCCGCAGCCGCCGCGGCGTCTCGCCGGTGGCCGGTTCCGGCAGCGTGCGGGGGTCGTGCAGGTGATCATGCAGCGTCGCGCGCAGGGTCTCCACCAGTCCGGCGCGATCCGCCCCGCCGCCCGGCGGCATCTGCACCAGGAAACTGTCCAGCGTATAGCCGTTGTCGGTGGTGATGATCCGGGCATCGAGAATGTCCAGCCGCAGGCGGTCCAGCGCCGAGACCGCCAGCGCGAAGATGTTGTCGCGGTCGCGGGTATAGACGAAAACCTCGATGCCACCGCGCTGGGCGTCGGGCTCGATGAGTATCAGCGGCTCGTGGGCGGCATTGCCGGCGGCGTGGATGGCCTCGGTGTGCCAGGCGACCTCGTCGGCGGAGTAGCGCAGGAAATAATCCGGCGTGAAATGCCGCCAGATCGAGCGCACGGTCATGTGGTGAAGGCCCTTGTGCCGCAGCCGCTCGCGGGCGCGGTGCTGGGCCTCGGCGACCAGTTCATCCTCGTCGATGGGCTGGCCGAGGCCGCGCCGCAGCGCCCGGGCGGTGCGGCGGTAGAGCTCGTGGAGCAGTGACTTGCGCCAGGTGTTCCACAGCCTGGCGTCGGTCGCGCGGATATCCGCCACGGTCAGCAGGTAGAGATACTCCAGGTGCTTGAGATCACCCACCTCGCCGGCGAAGTCGTTGATAACGCCGGGGTCGCTGATATCGCGGCGCTGTGCGGTCATCGACATAAGCAGGTGCTTGCGCACCAGCCAGGCGACAAAGCGGCAGTCATAGCGCGACAGCCCATGCTGCAGACAGAACGCGTGGGCGTCCTCCGCGCCCAGCTCGGAGTGATCGCCGCCGCGCCCCTTGGCAATGTCGTGGAAAAGCGCGGCCAGATACAGCAACTCGGGCTTGGGCAGGCGTGAGTGGATCTCGCTCAGCTGCGGAAACTCGTCGCGGTGCTCCGGCACACTCAGCCGGCGCAGATTGCTGACCACCATGAGGGTATGGGTGTCGACCGTGTAGACGTGGAACAGGTCGTACTGCATGCGCCCGGTAATGGCGGCAAAGGCCGGGATGTAGCGCCCGAGGATGCCGTGGTTGTGCATGCGGCGCAGGGCGTGGGTGATCCCGACCGGCTGGCGGAAGATTTCCATGAACAGGCTGCGCGCCCGCAGGTCGCGGCGAAACGCGGGGTTGATGCGGTCGCGATGGGCGCGGAGCTGGCGGATGGTGGCCGCCCGGATGCCGCGGATTGCCGGGTGCTGCTGCATCAGCAGGAACAGCTCCAGCATGGCAAAGGGATAACGCTGGAAGACCTGTCGGTGGGTGATCTCGATGAAGCCGCGCTTGACCTGGAAGCGCTTGTTGAGCAGCTGCGGTTTCTCGTCGAGGTCGGTGTGGAGAATGGTCTCCTGATAGAGCTGGAGGAGCATTTCGTTGAGTCGGGACAGGCGCTTGATCATGCGGAAGTAGCGCTGCATGAACTGCTCGACCGCCAGGGCGTGTGCGGCATCCTTGTAGCCGAACTGGCGGGCCAGATCGGCCTGATAGTCGAACAGCAGCCGGTCTTCGCGCCGCCCGGCCAGCCCATGCAGGGCAAAGCGGATATCCCAGAGAAAGTGCTGGCCCTGGACCAACTCGTCGTATTCGCTTTCGGTGAGAAAGCCCAGATCGACGAGATCGCTCAGCGCGCTGGCATTGAAGTGCCGTTTGGCCACCCAGCCGATCATGTGGATGTCACGCAGTCCGCCGGGGCCTTCCTTGAGGTTGGGCTCGAGGTTGTAGGCCGTGTCGTCGTAGCGCTCGTAACGGCGCTCCTGCTCGGCCCACTTGGCCTCGAAAAACGCCGGGCCCGACCAGATGCGATAGGGGCTGGTGGCCGCCTCCATGGCCTCGAACAGCGACCGATCACCGGCCAGCGGGCGTGACTCCATCAGGTTGGTGGCCACGGTGATATCCGCCTCGGCCTGCGCGCCGCAGTCGTCGACGCTGCGCACGCTGTGGCCGACTTCGAGCCCGATATCCCAGAGCCGGGTCACCAGATCGCTCAACCGGGCCTCGAGCGGGGCGGGCAGGGGCGTGGGGATGATGATCATCAGGTCGGTGTCCGAGCCCGGGTGCAGCTCGCCGCGGCCATAGCCCCCAACCGCGACCAGACAGGCGGCGCCGGCCTGATTGCCCAGACACCGCGACCACGCCCGGGTGACCACCGCATCCATGATCGCGGCGCGCAGAGGCACCAGTTTGAATGCCGGCTCGCCATCCAGAAACCGGGCGCTGAGTGTCTCGTCGGCGTCGCGCAGCGCCTGCTGGAGGGTTGCGGTGATATCGCCGTTCCCGGCCAGTGCGGCGTCCAGGGCATCAACGTCGAGCAGCTGGCGGTCAACCACCGGCACGGGGCCGGCGTCGATCGTGGTAACGGCGGCCATCTCAGCGCTCGCCGCTGAGGGTCAGGACATCAACGCCGTCATCCGTGACCGCGACCGTATGCTCCCACTGAGCGGAAAGACTATGATCCTTGGTAACCACCGTCCACTGATCGCCGAGTAACCGGGTCTCGGCCCGCCCGGCATTGATCATCGGCTCGATGGTGAAGGTCATGCCGGGCTCGAGGACCTCGCCGGTACCGGGCTGGCCGTAGTGCAGCACCTGAGGGTCTTCGTGGAAGCCGCGACCAATACCGTGGCCGCAGTACTCGCGCACCACCGAGCAGCCCTGGCCCTCGGCGAGGGTCTGGATGGCATGACCGATGTCGCCGAGCCGGGCCCCGGGGCGCACCTCGGCAATGCCCGCGTGCAGGGCATCCCGGGCCACGCGGCTGACCCGGCGGGCCTGCACCCCGGGCTCGCCGGCGAAGTACATGCGGCTCGTGTCGCCGTGCCAGCCGTCATGGATGACCGTCACGTCGATATTCAGCAGATCACCGCGCTTGAGCTTTTTGCTGCCCGGGATGCCGTGACAGATGACATGGTTGACGGAAATGCAGGTCGCCTTGGGAAAACCCCGGTAGTTGAGCGGCGCCGGGATATCGCCCATGGCGTCGATATGCTCATGGCAGAGCCGGTCGAGCTCGGCGGTGGTCACGCCCGGCCGGACATGGTCGGCGATCATGTCGAGCACGGCGGCTGCACGCGCACCGGCTTCGCGCATTTTCTCGATGTCGGCGGCAGACTTGGTGGTGATGGTCATGTGGGCTTTCAAATTGTCGCTGTGAGCCGGCTATGGTATAAATGCCGCGCCATTTGGGCAATTCAATCAATAAACCACACATGCACCGACACGGCTGGCGGGGTGCCCCCTCGAGGGTTGTCAGTTGCGGGTGCATGGAGGCGCAACCCGACACAAGGAGTTCACACACATGGCAAAAGTCACCATGCGACAGATGCTGGAGGCCGGCGTGCATTTCGGCCACCAGACCCGCTACTGGGATCCGAAGATGGCTCCCTACATCTTCGGTCACCGCAACAAGATCCACATCGTCAACCTCGAAAAGAGCCTGCCGCTCTACGAGGATGCCGTTAACTACGCCGGCAAGCTTGCCGCCAATGGCGGCCGCATCCTGTTCGTGGGCACCAAGCGGGCGGCCCAGGACGCCGTGCGCGAGGAGGCCGAACGCTGTGGCATGCCCTTCGTCAACCATCGCTGGCTGGGCGGCATGCTGACCAACTTCCGCACGGTCAAGCGCTCGATCCGCCGCTTCAAGGAGCTGCAGCAGCAAAAGACCGATGGCACGTTCGACAAGCTCGGCAAGCGCGAGGTGCTCTCCCTGCAGCGCGAGATGGACAAGCTCGAGCGCTCGTTTGGCGGCATCGTCAACATGGAATCGCTCCCCGATGCGCTGTTCGTCATTGACGTCGGCTACGAAAAGATCGCCATTCAGGAGGCGCGCAAGCTGGGGATCCCGGTGGTCGCGGTGGTGGATACCAATAACAGCCCCCGCGAGGTGGACTATGTGGTGCCCGGCAATGATGACGCCATCCGTGCCATCCGTCTGTATCTACGGGGCATTTCCGATGCCATCCTCGATGCCCGCATGAGCACCGCCCAGGCGCCTGCCGGCGACGACGAGTTCGTCGAGCTGCCCGGTGAACCGGCGGCCGCCGAGGCATCGGCCAGTGACGAGACCAGCACGGGTGGTGAGCAGACCGCCGGTTAATCGGATACGGACAAAGGAAAAATTCCATGGCAATTAGCGCACAACAGGTCAAGGATCTGCGTGAGCGAACGGGCGCCGGCATGATGGAGTGCAAAAAGGCGCTGGTGGAGACCGACGGCGACATGGACGCCGCGGTCGAGCACATGCGCAAGCGCGGCCTTGCCAAGGCCGACAAGAAAGCCGACCGGGTGGCCGCCGACGGCGCCGTGGTCGCGAAACTCGCGGATGACGGCCGCAGTGGCGCCATCGTCGAGATCAACTCCGAGACCGATTTCGTCGCCAACGGCGATGACTTCAAGGCCTTTGCCGGTCAGGTCGTCGAGCGCATTCTCGCGGACAATCCGGCGGATCTGGATGCCTTGATGGCGCTGCCCTTTGACAATGGCGGCGAGTCGGTCGAGCTGGCGCAAAAGGAGCTGGTCGCACGCATCGGCGAGAATATCCAGGTGCGGCGGTTCCAGCGTTACGCCAGTGAAACCGGTCAGGTCCATCACTACCTCCACGGCAGCCGGATCGGTGTACTCATCGAGATTGAGGGCGGTGACGAGGCACTGGGGCGTGATCTGTGCATGCACATCGCGGCGAGCCGGCCGGTGTGCGTGAGCGTCGACGACGTGCCCGAGGAGCGCGCCGCCAGCGAGCGCGAAGTCCTTGTCGCTCAGGCCGAGGCCTCCGGCAAGCCCCGGGAGATCATCGACAAGATGGTCGAAGGCCGGCTGCGCAAGTGGCTGGCGGAGATCACGCTGCTGGGTCAGCCCTTCGTCAAGGACCCGGATCAGACCGTCGAAGCACTGCTCGAGGCCCGCGGGGCCAGGGTGGTCGACTTCACCCGGCTCGAGGTGGGTGAGGGCATCGAGAAAAAGCAGGAGAACTTCGCCGAAGAGGTGGCCGCGACGATTCAGGGCAGCTGAGGAGTCGGGCGATGGCAGATCCCGTCTATCAACGAATCCTGCTCAAGCTCAGTGGTGAGGCGCTGCTCGGCAACGCCGAATACGGCGTCGATCCGGTCGTACTCCGCCGTCTCGCCGCCGAGGTGCATGCCCTGATCGATCGCGGCGTCGAGGTGGCGCTGGTCATTGGCGGCGGCAACATCTTTCGCGGTGCCGGGTTGGCGGCCTCGGGCATGGATCGGGTCAGTGCCGATCACATGGGGATGCTCGCCACCGTGATGAACGGACTCGCCATGCAGGACGCCCTCGAGCACGAGGGCGTTTTTACGCGGGTCATGTCGGCGGTCAAGATCAACCAGGTCTGCGAGGACTACATACGCCGTCGCGCCATCCGGCATCTGGAAAAGGGGCGGGTGGTGATTCTGGCCGCGGGCACCGGCAATCCGTTCTTTACCACCGACTCGGCCGCCAGTCTGCGGGCCGTGGAGGTCGGGGCCGATCTGATGCTCAAGGCGACCAAGGTGGACGGGGTCTATTCCTCGGATCCCGTGACCGACGAGTCGGCCTTTCGCTACGAGCGCCTTACCTATGACCGCGTGCTCGACGAGCGCCTGTCAGTCATGGACGCCACGGCGATTGTCATGTGTCGTGACCAGAATATGCCCATTATCGTATTCGACATTAACCGGCCCGGGGCTCTGGCAAGCATCGTTGAAGGCGAAGCGGTCGGGACGCGGGTCGAGCGGGGGTAACCGAATGATCTACGACATCGAGAAAGATGCCAATCAGCGCATGGACAAAAGCGTCGAGAATCTGCGCAACGATCTGCAGAAAATCCGCACCGGGCGCGCCAACACTAGCCTGCTGGATCAGGTGAGCGTGAGTTACTACGGCACCGAAGTCCCGCTCAATCAAGCCGCCTCGGTGGCCGTGGGCGATGCCCGGACGCTGCTTGTCACACCCTTCGAGAAAAGCATGGTGGCGCCCATCGAAAAGGCGATCATGGAGTCCAACCTGGGGCTCATGCCCAACTCCGCGGGCCAGGCCATCCGGATCCCGCTGCCGCCACTGACCGAGGAGCGGCGTAAGGATCTGGTCAAGGTGGTGCGTGGGGAAGGCGAGCAGGCCAAGGTGGCGATTCGCAATATCCGGCGTGACGCCAACGGTGATCTCAAACAGCTCCTTAAGGACAAGGACATCACCGAGGACGAGCAAAAGCAGGCCGAAGACCGGATCCAGAAGCTGACCGATCGGCATGTGAAGACCATCGACGAGATGCTCTCGGGCAAGGAAGAAGAGTTGATGGCCGTCTAGGGTCATTGGGCCTATGACGACGGATCAGACGCTGCCCCACCCGGTCGTCCCGCGGCACGTTGCCGTGATTATGGACGGCAACGGTCGCTGGGCCGCCGAACGCGGTCAGCCCCGGCATCACGGTCATCGCGCCGGGGCCGAAGCGGTGCGCCGGACGGTCGAGTACTGTGCCCGGGCCGGGGTCGAGGCGCTGACACTGTTCGCGTTCAGCAGCGAGAACTGGCAACGGTCCGCGGCCGAGGTCAGCATGCTGATGTCGCTTTTCATGCGCGTGCTCGATCGCGAGGCCCAGCGCCTGCAACGCAACGGGATACGGTTGAACGTGGTCGGCGATCGCGACCGGCTCTCGCGCCCGCTGCAGGCGCGCTGCGCCGATGCCGAGGCGCTGACGGCCCACGAAACACGCATGCAGCTGAATATCGCCGCGAGCTATGGCGGACGCTGGGACATCGCCCGCGCCGCCCGACGCCTGGCCGAAGAGGTGCAGGCCGGCGAGCGGTCCCCCGAGTCCATTGACAGCGACACGCTGGCGGAAAAGACCTGCCTGCACGCACTGCCGGCGCCGGATCTTTTCATTCGAACGGGCGGCGAGCAGCGCATCAGCAACTTTCTGCTTTGGCAGATGGCCTACACCGAGCTCTATTTCACCCCCGTGCTCTGGCCCGATTTTGACGATGACGCACTGGCAGCGGCGCTTGAATGGTTTGCCGGCCGTGAGCGCCGCTTCGGCCGCGTAGCGCCCACCGCCCCTGGCGGGGACGACGGCAATGCTTAAAGCGCGCGTGCTGACCGCCCTCCCGCTGGCGCTTGTCGCACTGGGCCTTGTCTGGAAAGCGCCTACGGGCGCGATCCAGGCGGTCATGGCCGTGGTGATGGTGTTGGCGGCCTGGGAGTGGGCGGATCTGGCCGGGTTGCGGGGCAGGGCGGCAAGGGTAGGCTACGCCGGCGTTCTGGCCGCGCTGATCGGCGTTGCCGCCGGGCTTCAGGTCGCGGCCGGCTCGGGCTGGCAGATCCCCGGACTGATCGCCTGGCTGGGCGTGGCGGTCTGGCTGCTGTCCGTGTCGCGCCGTGCCGCCGCGCCGCCGCTGCCCCGGGGGCTGCGCGCCGGAGCGGGGCTTGGCATCCTGCTCCTCGCCTGGCTGAGCGTGGTGGCGATCCATGGTCACGGCGAGCTGGGCCCGGTGTGGCTCACGCTGTTGCTGGGGCTGGTCTGGGGGGCTGATATCGGCGGCTACTTTGCCGGGCGGCGATTCGGCCGGCACCGGCTGGCGGCCACGATCAGTCCCGGCAAGACCTGGGAAGGCGTTGTCGGCGGGCTACTGCTGGCGCTGCTTGCGGCGGTCGCGGTGCAGCGCCTGGGAGTGGAATTGGCCTCCGGCATGCCGGGACTGGTCTGGCTGCTGCCGGTTGCCGTCATGGTGGTGCTGGCCTCGGTGGTGGGCGATCTGGCCGAAAGCGTGCTCAAGCGCCAGGCCGGGCGCAAGGACAGTGGCCGGCTGCTGCCCGGTCACGGCGGATTGCTCGATCGCATTGATGCGCTTGTTGCCGCGGCTCCGGTGATGGCCGCCGCACTGGTCAGCGTCCCATGACCGATCCGTCAGCGCCCGTCGGCGTCGCCATTCTCGGTGCCACCGGCTCGATCGGTGCGAGCAGTCTTGATGTGATTGCCCGGCATTCCGATCGCTACCGGGTGGTGGCGCTGTCGGCCCATCGGGATGTGGCGGCCATGGAGCCGCTGTGCCGGCGTTTCCGTCCGTTGCGGGTGGCAATGGCCGATGAGCACGCCGCCGCCGTGCTGCGCGAGCGCATCAGCGACCTCGATGACATCGAGGTGGTCGAGGGCGCGGCCGGGCAGTCGGCGGTGGCCACCCATCCGGACGCGCAGACGGTGGTTGCCGGTATTGTGGGAGCAGCGGGGCTTGCCCCGTGTCTGGCGGCGGTGGAGGCCGGTCGGCGCGTGCTGATCGCCAACAAGGAGGCGCTGGTGGTGGCCGGCTCGCTGATCATGAGCGCGGCGCAGCGCAGTGGTGCCGTGCTGCTGCCCATCGACAGCGAGCACAACGCGCTTTTTCAGTGCCTGCCGGCGCGTCCCGGCCAGCCGCTGACACTGGACGGAGTCGAACGCCTGGTGCTGACGGCATCGGGAGGGCCGTTTGGTGATCGCGATCCCGCCACCCTGGCCGAGGTCACCGTGGCCGAGGCCTGTGCCCACCCCAACTGGTCGATGGGTCGGAAGATTTCGGTGGACTCGGCCACCATGATGAACAAAGGGCTCGAGCTTATCGAGGCCTGCCGATTTTTTGCCATGCCGGCGGAACAGGTCGATATCGTCGTACACCCGCAGAGCCTGGTGCATGCGCTGGTCCAGTATCGCGACGGCTCGACGCTGGCGCAGCTGGGCAACCCCGACATGCGAACGCCTATTGCCAACGCGCTGGCCTGGCCCGAACGGGTGAGTGCTGGTGTGGAGTCGCTCGACCTGATCGCCGCCGGGCGGCTCGATTTTGTGGCGCCGGACGAGCAGCGCTTTCCCTGTCTGACCCTGGCGCGAGCGGCGCTCATGGACGGACGCGGAGCGACGGCGGCACTCAACGGCGCCAACGAAGTGGCCGTTGGCGCCTTCCTCGAGGGCCGTCTGCGATATGATCGGATCGCGGCCGTTATCGAGGACACGCTCGCCGCGCTGCAAACGCAGCCGGATAATACCCTCGAGGCGCTGATCGCTCACGAGCAGTGGGCGCGGCGACAGGCCGCCGAATCGCTTCAATGCGGGAGGCACCGTTGAGCTTGCTGATCAATATTCTCGGTTTTCTGCTGGTCATCGGCGTACTCGTCGCGGTCCACGAGTTCGGCCACTTCTGGGTGGCACGACGGGTGGGCGTGCGGGTGCTGCGCTTTTCCATCGGCTTCGGCCGGCCGCTGCTCCAGCGCACCGGCGCGGATGGCATCGAATATGTGCTGGCGGCGATCCCGCTGGGCGGCTATGTGAAAATGCTCGACGAGCGCGAGGCCCCCGTCGATGAAAGCGAGCGCCACCGTGCCTTCAATCGCCAATCGCTGTGGGCGCGCAACGCGGTCATTGCGGCGGGGCCGGTGTTCAATTTTGCCCTTGCCATCCTCGCCTACTGGCTGGTCTTTGTGATCGGTGCCACCGAGGTACGGCCCGTGATCGGCCCGGTGGCCGAGAGGTCGCCGGCCGCCACGGCGGGGCTTGCAAGCGGGGATGAATTCCTGCGGGTGGACGGCAATCGCGTCGAGGCCTGGGATGAGACGGTCATGTCGCTGATTGGCGCGGCCGACGAAGGCACGTTTCCCGTGCAGGTCGAGCGCGCAAGCGGGGCGCGGGCAAGCCTCGAACTGGATCTGAGCGGCGTCCGGCTGCTTGATGAGCAGGGCGAAGTGCTCAATCGCATCGGCGTGCAGCCCAGGCAGCCACGCATCGCCCCGGTGATCAACGAAGTGGTGGAGGGTAGCAGTGCCGATCGCGCCGGGCTGCAGCCCGGCGATCGTATCCGGCGCCTGGACGAGGAGTCGGTGGAGACCTGGCGCGCGCTTGTCAGCGCGATCCGCGAGCGCCCGGAGCAGGCCGTGTCGCTGGGTTTTGAGCGGCAGGGGACAACGCTGACCCGCAACTTCACACTGGACAGCCGCGGTTCGGGTGACGCGCGCACTGGCGTGCTGGGCGTGACGCCCCGGGTGCCCGAGGGGACGTTCTCGGATCTGCGCCACGAGGTGCGCTATGGGCCCCTGGCCGCAGTGGGCGAGGCCACGGGTGCGAGCTGGCGGGCGGCCACGCTGACCGTGGATGTGCTGGTGAAAATGGTGATCGGCGAGGCCTCGGTGAAAAACCTGAGCGGCCCGATCAACATTGCGCAGTACGCTGGCGACTCCGTGTCGCTGGGGCTGATCCCGTTTCTCAAGTTTCTTGCGATCGTGAGCATCAGTCTTGGTATCCTGAATCTGATGCCCGTGCCGGTACTGGATGGCGGGCATTTACTGTACAACACGATCGAATGGGTGCGGGGGCGTCCGCTTTCCGAAGCCGCGCAGGGCATGGGGCAGCAGATCGGCATGGCGCTGTTGTTCATGCTCATGGCCCTGGCGTTCTACAACGATCTCAACCGGATATTCGGCGCCGGGGGCTGAGTAGATAGCGAATGATGCGATTAAGACTGGCTGCTTTGACGCTGCTGCTGGCTGGAATGAGCAGCGCACAGGCAATGACCATCGACGACATCCGGATCCGCGGGCTGGACCGGATCGCCGAGGGCACGGTGCTCAACTATCTGCCGCTCGAGGCGGGCGACGAGCTGACAGCGGCGCGCTCGTCGGATGCCGTGAAAGCGCTGTTCGACACAGGCTTTTTCAACGACGTCACCCTGCTGCGGGATGGCGGCACACTGATCGTGGAGGTCGATGAGCGCCCGGCGATCGCGCGGATCGAGTTCATCGGTAACAGCCAGATCGACAGCGAGCGTCTGCGCGAGGGGCTGAGCGGTGCCGGACTGGGCGAGGGGCAGAGCTTTGATCGGCCGCTGCTTGCCCGCATCGAACGCGAGCTCGAGCAGCAGTACTTCGCGCTCGGCTACTACGATGTGGATATCGAGAGCACTGTCTCGCCGTTGCCGCGCAACCGCGTGAGCCTGCGGGTGGACGTTGAGGAAGGTGAGCCGGCAACGGTTCAGGGGATTCGCTTCATCGGCAATCGCGCCTTTGATGTCGATCGGCTCCGCGATGTCTTTGAAATGGGGCCGAAGGCCTGGTGGGCGGTGCTCTCGCAGCGCGACAAGTACTCCCGTGAGCGCCTCTCGGGGGATCTGGAGCGCCTGCGCGCGTTCTACCGGGATCGTGGCTATGCCGATTTCAGCATCGAGTCGACGCAGGTCACGATCAGCACGGATCGCCAGCGCATCAATATCACCGTCAATCTCGACGAGGGTCAGCAGTACACGGTGGGTGACATCGAGCTGGCCGGTGACCTGATCTATCCCCGCGAGACGCTCCGTGAGCTGGTCGCCGTCGATGCCGGCGCGATCTATAACCAGCGCAACATCACCCGCAGCGTCGAAGCGATCCAGGAAAAGCTCGGCGAGCGGGGCTATGCCTTCGCCCGGGTCAATCCCATCCCGGAGCTGCGCGAGGCCGATCGCGTGGTCGACCTGACCCTGTTCGTGGATCCCGCCGAGCGGGTGTACGTGCGCCGTATCCGTATCAGCGGTAACGAGTCCACCCGCGATGACGTGATTCGTGGCGAGCTCAGGCAATACGAGGGCACGTGGCTGTCGACCCGGGATCTGAGAAACTCCGAAGACCGGCTCGGCCGATTGGGCTTTTTCAGTGACGTCACCATCAATACGCCGCGCGTGCCCGGGACCACCGATCAGGTGGACGTCGAGGTGGATGCCACCGAGCGCCTCTCCGGCAGTCTGCGCGCCGGCGTGGGCTTTGGCAGTGATCAGGGCCTGCTGCTCAACCTGGGGGTGCAGCAGGACAACCTCTTCGGCACTGGCGACCGGGCCGAGTTTGTGGCGAACAGTGACGACGCCGACACGCTCTATCGGCTTTCCTATCTGGAGCGCAACCACACCATGAGCGGCATCGACCGGCGCTATGCGCTGTCGTTGCGCGATCGCGATGCCGACGAGGCCGATCTGGCCGACTATGGCGTCAAGACCACGCGGGCGTCCTACGGTTATCGTATTCCGGTCAGTGGCACCGATCGCCTCGGCGCCGATGTGACCTTCGAGGACGTGGGGCTGGAGTTCAGCGACCCGACGGCTTTCCAGCGCGACTTCCAGGTCCGCAACGGTACCTCCAACCGCGCCATCCTCACGGATCTGTCCTGGACGCGGGATACCCGCAACACGGCCGTATTTCCCACCCGGGGCGGGCGTCAGCGCCTGGGTCTGGCCGTGGCGCTGCCGCAGGTATCCGACGTCGAGTACTACCGGTTCAGCTACGAGCAGTCGCGCTATGTGGCGCTCAATGACCTGTTCACGCTGGTGCTGGATGGCACGTTCTCCTACGGCAACGCCTATGGCGAGGGCGAGCGCCTGCCGTTCTACGAGAACTTCTTTGCCGGCGGGATCCGCACGGTCCGCGGCTACACGGCAAATTCCCTCGGTCCGCGCGATGAGAATGACGATCCCACCGGCGGCAACCTGCGCGCGCTGGCCCGTGCCGAGGTCCGGTTTCCGCTTGCCAGCGACAAGGGCGGCAATAACCTGCGCTTTTCCACGTTTGTCGACGCGGGTCAGGTCTGGGACCGCGAGCGTGACAATCTCGACTACAAGTCGGATATCTCCTTTAGCGGGCTTCGCTACTCGGCCGGGCTCGGGCTGGTCTATTACTCGCCGATCGGCCCGTTCACGGTCGGCGTGGCCCAGCCCATTAATGATAAGCAGCGCGACGACACCCAGCGCTTTCAGTTCACGATCGGAGCGAGTTTCTGATGGCGACGGGTGCAACGCGCTGGGCGCGTGGATGGCTGAGGGTCGGGGTCCTGGCCATACTGGGCGCCACGGCCAGCGCCACGGCGCAGCCGGACAGCGATCTGGCGATCGGCTATGTCAATCCCGGCCGGGTCTCGGATGAGGCCCCCCAGGCGGACGCTGCCCGTCAGCGCCTGGAGGAGGAATTCGCGCCGCGCGACGAGGAGATCATCGCGCTGCAGGAGTCGTTGCGTGATCTCGAGGACCGGCTTGCCAACCAGCGCATGAGCCTTGATGGCGAGGCGGAGCAGGCGCTGCGCCGTCGCATTGTCAATCAGCGCCGCCAGATCCAGCGCCAGCAGGAGATTTTTCGCGAGGACTTCAACCTGCGCCGTAACGAAGCGCTGGGGGACCTGCAGCAGCGGATCCTGCGCGTGGTCGAGCGTTTCGCCGCGGAGCAGGGCTATGATCTGGTGGTTAGTGACGGCGTCGTCTTCGCCAGTGATGCGGTCAATATTACCGATCGTATTATCGAGCGACTCGAACGCCAGTACGAGCAGCGCAATAACAATGAATAAAAGGGGAGAGACCGGTGGCCGATTCGCGGTATACGCTCGATGAGCTCGCGTCGCTGACCGGCTGCGTCTGCGAGGGGGCGGGCGATCGCGTCATCGCCGCGGTGGCACCGCTGGAAACGGCTGGCCCGGGCGACATCAGCTTTCTCGCTAACCGCCGGTATCGTGCACAACTGGCCGCCACTCGCGCCGGCGCGGTCATTATCCCGCGTGATGAGCCCGCGGTGTCGCAGGCCTTTGCCGTGCTGCGGGCCGATAATCCCTATCTGGTCTTTGCGCGCGTCCCCTGGCTGCTCAACCCGCCCCCGGTGCCCGATGCCGGCATCGCGCCGAGTGCCGTGGTTGATCCGCGTGCCCGGGTGGATGAGCGCTCGAGTGTGGCGGCGCAGGCGGTGATCGAGGCCGACGCGTGGATTGGTCCGGGCTGCCGGATCGGACCCGGCAGCGTGATCGGCGCCGGCGTGCGGCTGGGACGGGATTGCTGCATCGGCGCCAACGCCTCGGTGCTTCCCGGCAGCCAGCTGGGCGAGCGGGTCGATGTGCTCGCCGGCGCGGTGATCGGCAGCGCCGGGTTCGGGTTCGCCGATGCCGGCGATCACTGGGAGCCGGTCCCGCAGCTCGGCCGTGTGCTCATCGGTGATGATGTGAGCATCGGCGCCAACACCACGGTGGATCGCGGCTCCCAGGGGGATACCCGGATCGGTGATGGCTGCAAGATCGACAATCTGGTGCAGATTGCCCATAACGTGCAGATCGGCGAGCACACCGTCGTCGCGGCCAACGCCGGCATCTCGGGGAGCACGCACATCGGGCGATACTGTAGGATCGCCGGCGGGGTCGGGTTTGTCGGCCATCTCGAAATCGCAGACGGGGCGACATTCACCGGGATGAGCATGATCACCGGCAACATCGACCAGCCCGGTGTGTACTCATCGGGCGTGCCCCTGATGCCCACGCGCGAATGGCGGCGCAGCGCGGTGCGGTTCCGCCAACTCGACGAATTGGCTCGCCGCCTCGAGAAACTGGAGCGATTGATGGAAACCACAAAGGATCGTGATGGGCACTGATCAAACCGACAACGGGACGGACCGCCAGATGGGTCCCGAGGCGATCCGCGCGCGGCTGCCGCACCGGTATCCCCTTCTGATGGTCGACCGGGTGGTCGACTACACCCCGGGCGAGTCCATCAGCGCGATTCGCAATGTCAGTGCGAGCGAGCCCTGGGTGCCGGGGCACTTCCCCGAGCGCACCATCATGCCCGGCGTGCTGCTCGTGGAATCGATGGCGCAGGCCTGCGGGCTGCTTGCCTATGTAACCCGCGAGGCCGAGCCCGGTGTCGAGATGCCCGACGCGCCGCCGCTTTTCTATCTGGTGGGGGTGGACGAGGCGCGCTTCAAACAACCGGCCTCGCCCGGCGATCAGCTGAGCATCAGCGCCCGCTTGGACCGCGTGATGCGGGGGGTCTGGCTTTTCAGGGCACGCATTGATGTGGATGACCGGCTGGTCACCAGCGCGGGGATCCGTTGCACAATGGGGGCGTCGTGAGCGCGATTCATCCCACCGCGATTGTCGACCCGGATGCCCGGATTGGAGCGGGCAGCAGCGTGGGCCCCTATGCCGTGATTGGCCCGCAGGTGGTCATTGAGGCGGATTGCCATATTGGCTCGCATGCCGTGGTCAATGGCCCGACGCGGGTGGGCGGCGGCACGCGCATCTATCAGTTCGCCTCGGTGGGCGAGGCGCCCCAGGACAAAAAGTTCGAGGGCGAGGACAGTCGCCTCGAGATCGGCCGCGACAACACCATCCGCGAGTTCGTCACCATCAACCGCGGCACCCAGGAGGGGGGTGGGGTGACGAGCATTGGCGATGGCAACTGGATCATGGCGTACGTGCACATTGCCCACGATTGCCAGTTGGGTCAGGAGATGGTGTTTGCCAACGGGGCATCGCTTGCCGGACACGTCAGCGTGGGCGACCGGGCCACCCTGGGCGGTTTCACCCTGGTGCATCAGTTCTGCCGGCTGGGCGAGGGGTGCTTTACCTCGATGGGCAGCTGCGTGCGGCGGGATGTCCCGCCATGGGTCATGGTGGCCGGCGATCCCGCCGCGCCCCACGGGACCAACAGCGAGGGGATGCGTCGGCGCGGTTTTGACAGCGACGGTCAGCGTCGTCTGCGCGGCGCCTACCGAACCCTGTACAAGCGCGGACTGCGCCTGCAGGAGGCCATCGCGGCGATCGAGGCCGATGCGGCCGATGACCCGGCCCTGCAGCGGTTTGTCGCGTTCCTGCAGGCCTCGCCCCGCGGCATCGTCCGCTAGGCGCCGATCAGTCGTGCGGATCGCGCTGGTCGCCGGCGAGCCATCGGGCGATTTCCTGGGCGCCGGACTGATCCAGGCGCTGGCGCGTCGCTATCCTGAGGCCCGGTTTGAGGGCATCGGCGGCCCGGGCATGCAAGCCGCGGGGCTTGTCAGTCATCACCCCCTGGAAGCGCTCTCGGTGATGGGCATCGTCGAGGTGCTGGGCGACTTGCCCGGCCTGCTCGCGATCCGCCGTGACCTGCGGCGTCGCTGGCGGGCCGACCCGCCGGATCTTTTCATCGGCATTGACGCGCCCGACTTTAACCTCGGTCTCGAGCGCTCGCTCCACCGCGTGGGGGTGCCCACCGCCCACTATGTCAGTCCCACGGTCTGGGCGTGGCGCAGCGGGCGGATCCGCCGGATCCGCGGGGCGGTGGATCGGATGTTGTGCATCTTCCCGTTCGAGGCGGATTATCTCGAGGCCCGGGGCGTATCCGCCCGGTTTGTCGGGCATCCGCTGGCCGATGCGATCGATCCCGAGGGGATGAGGGACACGGCCCGGGCCTCGCTTGGCATCGGCCCGCAGGAAACGCTTGTTGCATTGCTGCCCGGCAGCCGGGGCAGCGAGGTGAAAGCGCTGCTACCGGTGTTCGGCGAGGTCGCGGCCCGGCTTGCCGCCGCTGCCCCGGGGCGGCGTTTCGTGATCCCCGCGGCAACGCCGGCGCTGCAGGCGCGTATCGAAGCCATGCTGGCCGAGCGGGCCACGGGCCCTCCGATCGAGGTGCTCTGCGGGCAGGCGCGCACGGTGCTGGCGGCGGCCGACGCGGGGCTGATCGCCTCGGGCACGGCAACGCTCGAGGCGATGCTGCTGCATTGCCCCTCGGTGATGGCCTACCGCGTCAATCGGCTGACAGCAGCCATCATCCGACGCAGCCTTAAGGTTCGGCACTTTGCCATGCCCAACCTGATGGCCGGCGAGTCGCTGATGCCCGAGTTTGTGCAGGATCGGGCCACGGCCGGCAATCTGGCGGCAGCGCTGGGCGAGCTGCTTGATTCAAGTGAGCAGCGCACCGCCATGGCCACGCGGTTCGCGGCCCTGCACCATGAGCTGCGCCGGGATGCGGGCGAGCGCGCCGCCGAGGCACTGGACGATCTGCTCACGCACTCGGCGCGGCCGCAATGAGAGCCCCGATCGAGCCCGGTGTCGCCGGGGTTGACGAGGTTGGACGCGGCCCGCTGGCGGGCCCCGTGGTGGCCGCGGCGGTGATCCTGACGCCCGATGTCGAGATCGCCGGCCTGCGCGACTCCAAGCGCCTGTCCGCCCGGCGGCGGGAGGCGCTGGATGCGGAACTCCGCGCCGGTGCGGCCGCCTGGGCGATTGCCAGCGCCAGCGCCGCCGAAATCGATGCATTGAACATTCGCCGGGCGAGTCTGCTGGCCATGGAGCGCGCCGTCGCGGCACTGCCGGCCCCGCCGGTGGCGGTGCGCGTGGATGGGTGCGACTGCCCGGACGTTGCCGGCCCGGTCAGCGCGGTGGTCGGCGGGGATGACCAGGTACCGGCGATTGCCGCGGCATCCATTATTGCCAAGGTGGTTCGCGATCGCATTGCGATGGATCTGCATGACCGCTACCCGGCCTACGGCTTCGATCAGCATCGGGGCTATCCAACCGCCCTGCATCGCGAGCGCCTCGCCCGGCACGGCCCCTGTCCCGAGCATCGCCGCAGCTTCAGACCGGTTCGCACGGCAATGGCGCGCTATCTTCCGTCAGGCTCCGAGCGCTAGACTGTCGGTATTCCAGCGGCGATCCGGTTGACCCCATGCCCCCAGGCTTTGTCCATCTTCATGTCCACACCGAATTCTCGCTGATCGACGGCACCGTGCGCGTCAAGCCGCTGGTCGAGGCGGCGGCGCGTCAGGGCATGCCCGCGGTGGCCATCACCGATCAGGGCAATCTCTTTGGCATGGTCAAGTTCTACAGCGCGGCGGTGGCGGCCGGGGTCAAGCCGCTGATCGGTGCGGATCTGCGCGTCGCGGCCGGCGACCGGGACGATCACCACACGCTGACCTTTCTGTGCATGAACGACACGGGCTACGCCAACCTGACACGGTTGATCACCGCGAGTTATCTGCAGGGACAGGCCCAGGGCCTGCCGCTGGTCGATCGCGCCTGGCTGGATGACTGGAACGAGGGGCTGATCGTGCTGTCCGGCGCCGCCCGGGGGGATGTGGGTGAGGCGCTGGTGGCCGGCAACGGCGATCTCGCCCGGCAACGCCTTGCGTTCTGGCAGGCACGGTTCGGGGACCGCTACTACCTTGAGCTCCAGCGCACCGGCCGCCCGGGCGACGACGCCCATGTCCACGCGGCCGTGGCCCTGGCCGGCGAGCATGGCGTTCCGGTGGTGGCAAGCAATGATGTCCGTTTCCTCGAGTCCTCCGACTTCGAGGCCCACGAGGCGCGGGTCTGCATCCACGAAGGCCGGGTACTGCACGACGACAACCGCCCGCGTCGCTACAGCGAGGCCCAGCATCTGCGAAGCCCCGAGGCAATGGCCGAGCGCTTCGCCGATCTGCCCGAAGCGCTCGAGAATACCCTGGCGATTGCGCGCCGCTGCAACCTCTCGCTGACCCTTGACCAGAATGTGCTGCCGGACTTTCCGGTGCCCGGTGATCAGGGCATCGAGGACTACCTGCGCGCCGAGGCGCGCGCCGGGCTTGATCAGCGCATCCAGCGGCTGGGCACCCCCGGGGGCAGCGAGGCGGCGTATCGCGAGCGTCTCGAGCATGAGCTGGGCGTGATCATCGATATGGGCTTTCCCGGTTACTTCCTGATCGTGGCCGACTTCATTCGCTGGGCGAAATCGCAGTCCATCCCCGTCGGGCCGGGGCGCGGCTCCGGTGCCGGCTCGCTGGTGGCGTACGCGCTCGATATCACCGATCTCGATCCGCTGCGCTACGATCTGCTCTTCGAGCGATTCCTCAACCCCGAGCGGGTCTCCATGCCGGACTTCGATGTCGATTTCTGCATGGAAAAGCGCGACCGCGTCATCGACTACGTCGCCGAGCGCTACGGCCGCGAGAAGGTCTCGCAGATCGCCACCCACGGCACCATGGCCGCCCGCGCGGTGGTGCGCGACGTGGGCCGGGTGCTGGGGCATGCCTATGGCTATGTCGATCGCATCGCCAAGCTGATTCCGTTTGAGGTGGGGATGACGCTGGACAAGGCGATGGGTCAGGAGGCGGACCTGCGCGAGCTTGGCGAGCAGGACGAGGACGTGCGCTTTCTGCTGGATCTCGCCCAGCGGCTCGAGGGGCTGTCGCGTAACGTGGGCAAGCATGCCGGCGGTGTCGTGATCGCGCCGAGCGATCTGACCGATTTCTCGCCGCTTTTCTGCGAGCCGGGCGGCGGTGGCCTGGCGACCCAGCTCGACAAGGACGATGTCGAGGCGGTCGGGCTTGTGAAATTCGATTTCCTCGGGCTGCGCACGCTCACAATCATCGACTGGACGGTGCGCGCGGTGAATGCGCTGCGCACCGGTCAGGGCGAGACGCCGCTCGATATCGAGACGATCCCGCTCGACGACGCGCCCACCTTCGAGCGGCTCAAGGAATGCCAGACAACGGCGGTTTTCCAGCTTGAATCCCGCGGGATGAAAGACCTCATCCGGCGTCTGCGACCGGACAGTTTCGAGGACATTATCGCGCTGGTGGCGCTGTTCCGCCCCGGGCCGCTGCAGTCGGGGATGGTCGAGGATTTCATCGACCGGAAACACGGCCGCAAGCCGGTTGCCTATCCCACGCCCGAGCTGCACCACGACGCGCTCAAGCCGATCCTGCAGCCCACCTACGGCGTCATCCTCTACCAGGAGCAGGTCATGCAGATCGCCCAGGCCGTCGGCGGTTATAGCCTGGGTCAGGCCGATCTGCTACGCCGGGCAATGGGCAAGAAAAAACCGGCGGAGATGGCCAAGCAGCGAACCCTCTTTCTGGCGGGTGCCAAGGAGCAGGGCCTGCCCGATGCCCAGGCCGAGGGTCTGTTCGACTTAATGGAAAAGTTCGCGGGCTATGGCTTTAACAAGTCCCACTCGGCGGCCTACGCACTGCTGTCGTATCAGACCGCCTGGCTTAAGGCCCACTACCCGGCGGCGTTCATGGCCGCGGTGCTGTCTTCGGACATGGACAACACCGACAAGGTCGTGACGCTGATCGACGAGTGCCGGGCCATGTCGCTTGAGGTGGCACCGCCGGCGATCAATCGCTCGGACTGGATGTTCCAGGCCGCCGACCACGGCGGCATCATCTACGGACTGGGCGCGGTCAAAGGGGTCGGGCAGGCGGCGGTCGAGGCCATCATCGAGGCGCGGACCGATGGCGGCGCCTTCACCGATCTGCATGACCTGTGCCGGCGTATCGATCTGCGGCGGGTCAACCGCCGGGTCCTCGAGGCGCTGATCCGATCCGGCAGTCTGGATGCCTTGAGCCCCAATCGCGCCTCGGCCATGGCCACGCTGCCCGCGGCGCTGCAGGCGGCCGAGCAGCAAAGCCGCAATGCCGAGCTGGGTCAGGATGACCTGTTCGGCCTGGGGGCGCCGTCCGAGGCCGCCGACGCGGCGCGGGAAACCGCAAGCGCGGTGCACGGTGACGAATGGGTTGAGCGCGAGCGGCTGGCCGCCGAAAAGGAAACGCTGGGACTGTATCTGACCGGGCATCCCATCGAGGAGCACGAGGCCGAACTCGCCGGTTTTGTCAGCTGCCGGCTCAATCAGGCCGCGTCGGGTCTGGATCGCAACAGCGCCCGTGGCAAGGGCGAAGCCCGGGTGGTGGTGGCCGGGCTGGTGGTGGCCGCGCGCAGTCGGGTCACCCAGAGTGGACGGCGACTCGGCTTTGTCACCCTTGATGATCGCACCGCCCGGCTCGAGGTCATCTGCTTTGGGGATGTCTACCAGCGGCATCGGCATCTCCTGGAAAAGGACCAGCTGGTGGTGGTCGAGGGCGATCTGGGCTATGACGAATTCAGCGACGGCTATCGTATCTCCGCCGAGCGGGTCTACGACCTTGCCGGCGCGCGGCTTCAGTTTGCCCGGCGCCTGGTACTGCGGGTGGCGGCGGGTGAGGCGGGTAATGGCTTTGTCCCCGCGCTTGCCGAGGCGCTCACCCCCTATCAGTCGGGGTCCTGCCCGGTATGCATTGATTACGAGGGCGAGGGTGCGGCGGCGCGGTTGCGGCTGGGCGAAGCCTGGCGGGTGCGGCCCGAGCCCGAGCTGATCGATCGGCTGAGCCGACTACTCGCGGCCGATCGGGTCGCCGTCGACTACCGCCGCTAGGGCCGTGGTAAACTGTCACCATTGCGAGTAGGGGAGTGCAGCCTTGGCATCGAGCAATCTGAATTTCCTGGAGTTCGAGCGGCCCATTGCCGAGCTCGAGGCCAAGATCGAGGAGCTCCACCACGTCAACGACGATGCCGAGGTCAATATCAGTGACGAGCTGACGCGCCTGCGGGCGAAAAGCCGTCAGCTGACCGAGCAGATCTTTCGCAACCTGACCGCCTGGCAGGTCTCGCAGCTTGCAAGGCATCCCTATCGGCCCTACGCGCTTGATTACATCGAGGCGATCTTCACCGACTTCCAGGAGCTGCACGGTGATCGCGCGTTTGCCGATGACGCGGCCATCGTCGGTGGACTGGCGCGTCTCGACGGCCAACCGGTCATGGTCATCGGCGAGCAGAAGGGCCGGGATACCCGCGAGAAGATCGCGCGCAACTTCGGCATGCCGCGTCCTGAGGGCTATCGCAAGGCGAAACGGCTCATGCAGATGGCCGAACGATTTGCGCTGCCGGTGTTCACCTTTATCGACACGCCGGGGGCGTATCCCGGGGTGGACGCGGAAAAGCGCGGGCAGAGCGAGGCCATCGCCCATAATCTGTTCGTGATGTCGGGCCTGCGCACGCCGGTGATCTGTACGGTGATCGGCGAGGGCGGTTCCGGCGGGGCACTGGCGATTGGTGTGGGTGACCGCCTGCTGATGCTTCAGTACAGCACCTACTCGGTGATCTCGCCCGAGGGCTGCGCGTCCATTCTGTGGAAAAGCGCCGAGAAATCGGCCGATGCGGCCGAGGCGATGGGGATCACCGCGACTCGCCTGAGCGAGTTGGGTCTCAACGACGAGGTCATCGAGGAGCCGCTCGGCGGCGCCCACCGCGACTGGCAGGAGACCTCGCGGCGACTGGCCGAGGCGCTCAAGCGGCACCTGGCCTCGCTCTCGGCGGGGGATATCGATCAGTTGTGTGCAGCGCGCTACGAGCGCCTGATGGCACTGGGTGAGTTCAAGCAGTAATCACAGACCGGCCGCGCCGGTCGGCCCGGCGTTGATCGAGGCGGCGCTGCCGGCGGACTGCGCCGGCCTTGTGGTTGCCTACAGCGGCGGACTGGACTCCACGGTGCTGCTGCATACGGCTCTGCAGGGGCGATGGCCCGTGCGCGCGGTGCATGTTCATCATGG
>Ga0102942_1000055_pt1 | contig 34325 bp, 28 predicted proteins | sample SalPon2_C_H2O_MG_FD_78171 | JGI IMG/M metagenome (GOLD analysis project Ga0102942, IMG submission 78171) | Salt pond water microbial communities from South San Francisco under conditions of wetland restoration - Salt Pond MetaG R2_C_H2O_MG | ecosystem: Environmental > Aquatic > Non-marine Saline... | reverse complement strand
TCGCTGCGATCGATCGCCAGCGCCGGCGTCGTCGCCACTGCCGGCTGTCTCGGCGTGTTAGGCGGAGACAGAACGGTGCTTGATCCCCCCGAGCAGGATCTGAGCGCGGCCGCACATCCGAGCCACGGGGACGAACTCCCGGCGATCGAACTCCCCGACCCGATCGCCGGCGAGGAAATCGCGACGGAGGATTTCAATGGCGAGCGGGCCGTGTTGCTGACGTTCTTCTATACGAACTGTCCGGACGGCGTCTGTCCGGCGCTTGTCCTCCGGCTCAGACGCGCCCAGGAAGTCGCCGCTGAGGGAGGCTACAGCGACGACGCCGCGTTCCTCGCGGCCACGTTCGACCCCGAACGGGACACGGCACCCGTCCTCGAAGACTACGCGAGCCAGCAGGGCGTAAACCTCGAAACCGGGAACTGGCATTTCCTCAGACCCGAGAGCTACGAGGCGGGACAGACACTCTACGAGGAGGAGTTCGGGCTGGTGATCGAGAAGGCACCCGCCGACAACTACGAGAACCTTGAGTATCAGTTCCCGCACTACGGGCTGATCCTTCTTGCCAACGATCGCGGCATCGTCGAACGCGCCTATCCGAACGGCGCGGGCGTCGATATCGAGACCGTCGTAAACGACTTCGAACAGGTGGTGACCGCATAAGATGCGCCGCCGACAGCTCGTCGCCGGCATCGGGAGCGCGGCTGTAGTGGGCGGCGCCGGGCTCTTCGCGGCCGGTGCGACTCCCTTAGTGTTCGACAGCAACGACGGCGGAACAGGCGGGACAACGGGAAGCGACGGCGACACGGACAAGGGCGGTGACGAGACCGAGGTCATCGAGCCGATGACGATCGAGACCATCGACGCGCCCGGGAGCCGGGACGACGAGGTGACGGTCCCCGCAACCGAGCAGCCGACGTTCGTCGATTTCTTCGGGACGTGGTGCCCGCCGTGTGCGGAGCAGATGCCAGCGCTCGGGACAGCTAGCGATCGCGTGGGCGACGACGTGCGGTTCATTTCGGTGACGACCGAAGCCGTCGGCCGATCGGTGACTGAATCGGAGATCGCCGACTGGTGGATCGAAAACGACGGCGACTGGCTGGTCGGTGCGGATCCGACCGCGGAACTGGCCGCCAAACTAAACGTCAGCGCCTATCCGACCGCTGTGGTGCTCGACGTCTCGGGGCGGATTCAGTGGTCCGAGTCCGGCGTCCACACGGCCGACGAACTCGTCACGGAGATCGAACGCGTTCTGGATAGATGACTGACGCCACGCTCGTGACGAACGTGCCGTTCGCGCTCGCCTCGGGCGTCGCCACGTTCTTTTCGCCGTGTGCGTATCCTCTGTTGCCCGGCTACGTCGGCTTCTACGTGAATCAGACCGAGGCCGACGAGGTCTCGATCGCCGGTGCGGGCGCCCGCGGCCTCGCGGCCGGGATCGGCGTTCTCGCCACGTTCGCCGTACTCGCCGGCGCTACGGTCCGGGTCGGCAACGCGACGCTGTCGAACATCACGGTGTTCGAATCGCTCGTCGGGGGGCTACTCATCGTCTTTGGACTGCTCGTCGTGACCGGACGGAGCCCCTCTATTTCGATACCGCTGCCGAAACGGCGCGCGAGCGTGTTCGGGTTCGGCCTCTTCGGGGCGGGCTACGCACTGGCCGGGGCCGGCTGTGTCGCACCGATCTTTCTCGCGGTCGTCGCCCGGGCGCTCACGCTCCCGGCCGAAATCTCCGTCCTCCTCGTCGCCACCTACGCCGGGACCGTCGCCGTGTTGATGATCGCGACTACTATCGCGACCGGCATGGGTTTGCTGACGAACGCCGGGCGACTGATGACGTACTCCGGCCGGTTAAAACAGCTCGCAGGTGTCGTGATGATACTCGCAGGGATCGGACAGCTGTATCTCGCGTTGGTCGTTTATTAATCAAATTGGGAAGACGCCCGGTCCAGCTGTCGCATCTCGGCATCGAGATCGCGGGGACGTAGCTGATCGACCGTTCGCTCTAGATCCGTCCGCAGCCGCTCAAATTCCGTGGTCAACTCCGCGTAGGCAGTACTATTCTCAAGCTCTCGGGGACACTTTTCGGTCCGCAACGCTGCCCGCTTTGACGCCAGCGCGAAGAACTCTCGGAGTTTGTCCTCGTACTCCGAGCGAGTCAAAAGCGCGTCGACGACCTCATTGATCTCGGCGCGCTGGACCGGCTTGACAATGTACTCGTCGAAGCCCATCTCGATAATATCGAAGTCGGGCTCGACGGCCGTCACGATAGAGACACGACAGTCGTACTCCGCCTCGCGGATGTGTGAGAGGAGTTCGTCGCCTGACATCCGCGGCATCAACCGGTCGATTAGTGCGACGTCGATCCCCGATTCGAGCTCCGCGGTGGCTTCCTCTCCCCCGTAGGCGGTCCGGACATCGTACTCGTCGCGGAGCCAGGCCGCATACAGATCAGCGAGATCGGGCTCGTCATCGACGATAAGTACAGTCGATTCGTTGCCCATTATGAACGACCCATACGGAAACCAACGCGGCCGGCATACATACGGGTTACATCGGTTTCAGTTCTCGAAACGACTGGGAGAGGGCGTGGGGACGGAGGGACGGCCTCAGCGGCTGACCCGGACCGTCCGGTGCTCGGTGACGGGCGAAAGCGGGAGTTCCGGGAAGACGACCTCGACCTCGTAGTCGAGTTCGTCGGCGTCGGCACCGAAGACGCCGACAGGCAGGGTCGTTTCGCCGAGATACCGCGTTTCGGCCGTCATTTCGACGCCGTTGACGGTGATTCTGACACCGGCCGGCGCGCCGTCGCCGTCGTTTCTGACCGTCACGTCCGCCATCGTGTTCTCGCCGGCGTCGATGGCGTCGGGGATTCCCGACCATTCGATGGAGACGGCCGGCAACTCGCGAGCCTGTTCGAGGACGCGCTCGGCGACGCCCTCAGAGAGCCCGGCTGAGACGAGCCCGTCGATGCCGGCCGCTCGGACGTCGCCCGGATCCGTCAGGCCCTCGCGAGCTAGCTTCTGGGCGCGTCCCGCCCCGACGCCGCCGATGGCAGTCAGCCCGACGGCCTCGCTAGAGACCCCGTGTTCGACCCGGGCCTCGATACGGCGGACGAGATTCGCATCCCGGGGCGCGGCGAACCGTTCACAGAAGGCTCGCAGCGCCGCCAGAAAGCGCAGCCCGTTCCGTCTGATGACCCACGCATCGCTCTGGAGTTCTCCCGGTGTCGTCCCGGACATCCCGGCCCGGAGGATCGCGAGTACTTTCCGGTTCCCGGGATCGAGGGCCTCGCCCTCACCGCCGAGGACAGCCCCGAACGTCTCGCGTTCGTCGCGCCGGGCCGAGACGCTGTCGAACTCGGCCGCATCGGCGACGGTCCGGAGCGCGGCTGCCTCGTCGAGTGCCGCCGTCTCCCCGTCGTTCGCCCGTTCACAGAGGGCGTAGAACGCTTCGGCGGTGTCGAGCCGGAGGTAGAACTGCGAGGTGAGCCGACCGAGCGCCGTAGGCTCGATTTCCAGTCCGGACTGATCGACGAACCCGCCCTCGACGAGCCGCTGGAGCGTCGCTGAAACGCGGTCCCGGAGCGAGGCGCTGTCGTCGTATTGATCCGGTGCACTCTCGGCCCGCGTGTAGTAGAACGTCGTTTCGAGCCACGACATCACGTCCTCGATGTCGTCGACGACGCCGAGCGCGATCTCGGCGTTCAGGTGGGTGTCCAGTTCCTCGGCGAGTCGGGACTCGATCGGCTTGCCATCCGCGAGCAGTCGTCGGTACTTGTCGGCGTCCGCCCCGTCACAGATGACGTGGGCGTACCCCGCGTCGTCGTAGCCGGGACGTCCGGCCCGCCCGAGCATCTGGAGGATGTCGAGCGGGCTCATGTCGACCTCTCCTTCGAGGGGGTCGTGCAGTTTGGTGTCGCGGATGACGACACACCGGGCGGGGAGGTTCACGCCCCACGCCAGCGTCGACGTCGAAAACAGCAGCTGGATCTTCCCCTGCTTGAACCAGTCTTCGACGCGGTCCTTGTCCTCTTTCGCGAGCCCGGCGTGATGGAAGCCGACGCCGTCGACGACCGACTGGCGGAGCGTATCGTTTTCCAGTTCCTGGGCGTCCGTATGGAAATCGTAATCGCCCCGAGAACTGATCTCGACGTCGCGTTCGGCGAGTTCGTCTCTGGCTTTTTCGGCGGCCCGGACGGTGTCCTGTCTGGAGGCGACGAAGACGAGCGCCTGCCCGCCGTCGTCGATGTGGGGCTGTGCGAGATCGAGCGCCCGGTAGAGCCGCCGGTACTTGTCGGCGAAGGCGTTGTCGCCGTGGGCGTACGTCTCGACGGTCGCCGACAGCGGCACCGGCCGGTAGGACTCGCCGAACGCGAACGTACAGTCCGCGGGCGCGTCGAGCCACTCGGCGACGTCGCTGACGTTCCGCATCGTCGCCGACAGCGCGACGATACGGGGGGCACAGAGCCGCCGCAGCCGAGAGATTGTCACCTCCAGGACGGCCCCGCGGCGGTCCGAGTCGAGCAGGTGAACCTCGTCGATGACACAGCAGTCGATGTCCGTCATGAACGAGTACCGGGGAGAGTCGTGCTTTCGGGTCGCCGAGTCGGCCTTCTCGGGTGTCATCACGAGAATGTCGGCGCGTTCGGCGCGCCGAGGCGTCAGGTCGCGCTCGCCGGTGACGACGTAGACCGAGTAGCCGAGCGACTCGAAACGCTCCCACTCGGATTCCTTCTCGTTGGTCAGCGCCCGGAGCGGCGCCAGAAACAACGCGGTGCCGCCGGCATCGAGCGCCCGACAGATGGCGGCCTCCGCGAGCGCCGTCTTCCCGCTCGCGGTCGGCGCGCTGACCACGACGTTGTCGTCGCGTTCGACGATTGCCGGCAGGGCCTCCGATTGCATCCGGTTGAACGACTCGAACGGGAAGGCGTCGGCGAACGCCGGGAGGACGTCTTCGACGGCGACTCCGGTCTCGTATTCCGTGCGACCTGCCACGGGGAAAACCGAGGGTGCCGAGCGTATAGGCGTTTCCGTCCCGTCCGATTCGGCGCGGGGCCGGGCGAGAGAAATCTCGCCGACCCGATACGTTTTGGTTCGGCAGTCCGAAGGAGGGGATATGAGCAGTCGGCCGCGCAAACCGGAGTGGCTGAAATCCCGCCCGCCGAGCGGCGAGCGGTTCACAGAGATCAAATCGACGCTCCGGGATCGAAACCTCCACACTGTCTGTGAGGAGGCGAACTGTCCCAACCTCGGCGAATGCTGGAGCGGGCGGGATGGCCCCGGGACAGCGACGTTCATGCTCATGGGCGAGCGCTGCTCACGGGGCTGTAATTTCTGTGACGTCGAGACAGGCGGCATGGAGCCGCTGGATCCCGACGAGCCGAAGAACGTCGCGGCAGCGGTCGCCGAGATCGGGCTGGACTACGTCGTGTTGACCTCGGTCGATCGGGACGACCTCGATGACGGCGGTGCCGGCCACTTCGCCGAGACGATCCGGGCGATCAAACGGCACGACTCCGAGATCCTAGTCGAGGCGCTCATCCCCGATTTCCAAGGCGATCTCGCGGCCGTCGAGGCGATCATCGATGCCGGGGCCGACGTCGTCGCCCACAACGTCGAGACGGTCGAACGTCTTCAGTGGCCCGTCCGCGACCGGCGGGCCGGCTACGAGCAGTCGCTGTCCGTGCTCGAACGGATCGCCGAATCGGACGCCTACGCCAAGACGAGCCTCATGCTCGGCGTCGGCGAGTACGACCACGAGGTGTACCAGACGCTCTCGGATCTCTCGGAGATCGGCATCGATATCGTCACGTTCGGCCAGTATCTCCAGCCCTCCCGGTCGCACCTGGAGGTCTTCGAGTACGTCCACCCGGACACGTTCGACGTCTGGAAGCGCGTCGCCGAAGGGGAGTTCAGCTTTCTGTACTGCGCCTCGGGACCGATGGTCAGGTCGTCGTTCAAGGCGGGCGAACTCTTCGTCGAGGCGCTGATTCAGGACGATAAAAGCGTCGAGTCGGCTCGCGCTGTCGCCGAGTGAGTGCCAGCAGCTCTCAATGCAGCGATCCGACGGCGAACTCGGGGGGCGAGACTGGCTGACACTTTTTATTCGAAGCCGGCACACGACGGTGCATGGACGGGAGTGAGGAGATGGCCGCGGACGACGCGTTCGCGCTGTTGGGCAACGAGACGCGAATACAGATCCTCAAAGCGGTGTGGCGCCGGACGCGCAGTGAGGGAATCGAGCGGGACGGGCCGGTGTCGTTTTCGGCGCTCCAGGCGGCGGTCGGGGCGCCGGACAGCGGGAACTTCAGTTACCATCTCGATCAGCTCGTCGGACCCTTCATCGCCCGCGTCGACGGCGGGTACGTCATCCGGCGGGCTGGCTCGCACATCGTCCGGGCAATTCTGGCCGGGTCGGTCACCGAGGAAGCCTCGTTCGGGCCGGTCGTCGTCGACGAGACGTGCTATCGGTGTGACTCGCCGATCGCGGTGTCGTACGACGACGATCGCCTCTACACGCGCTGTACGGAATGTGATGGGGCCGTCGACGCCGACGGTGGCGCGATCACGGCCCTGCCGATGCCACCGGCCGGGCTCGCGGGTCGAACGCCCGAAGGGCTCGTTCGATCGACCTGCATCAGTTATTTCGCCGAACTCGGCATGCTGCGGGCCGACGTCTGTCCAGTCTGTGCGGGTCGTATAGATCTCGATCTCGAGGTCTGTACCGAACACGCCGTTCCGGAGGACGGACTCTGTTCGACCTGTCGGACCGAACCCGGGACCATCGGGGAGGCTGTCTGTCGCACCTGTCGGCTCTATCGCGTGTTCGTGCCGATGTTCGCCGCACACAGCCACCCGGCGATCGCCGAAACGCTCGCTGCCAGGGGATACAATCCTGCTGCACCTGGGTATCGGGAGTTATGCGAGATGCTCCGATGGCCCGTAGAGCCGTCGGCCGATAGCGTCGCCTACACCGTTCCGACGCCCGACGGGGAGCGGACCGTCCGCATCGACGGAACGCTCCTGGTAAACGTACACTGACGGGAAAGACACGGCTGATCGAAGAACGCTGCGGGTGGAGGCTATAGCCGCGGGTGCATCCCCACCCCGGATGCCAACGCGCGGGCGCCTCCCAGGAACGCTTCGTCCGACGACGGTATCAATATTTTCTGTAGTTGATTATAGTTGGCGTATAGACACTTCTCGGATCGGTGTGGGGACGGCTCCCGGCCGCCCGTTCCGAGTGTCGATCGAACGGGGCCGGTCGTTCGCCGCCAGGGGAATCTGACATAAGTACTATGCCGACGGGCGTGAACATGGGTAGTATGCGACGACGGAGTGAGCCATGAGTACGTCCGAGCGCGACTGGGTTCGCGTACTCGACGAAGACGGGACGGTTGTCGATGGGGCGACGGTTCCGGATCTCGACGACGACTCGCTCGTTGAGATGTACCGCTCGATGCGGCTCGCTCGCCACTTCGACGGGCGGGCGGTAAGCCTCCAGCGGCAGGGCCGGATGGGGACGTATCCGCCGCTGTCCGGGCAGGAGGCCGCCCAGATCGGGAGCGCGATGGCGCTCGACGAAGGCGACTGGATCGTCCCGAGTTATCGGGAACACGCGGCCGCCTACGTCCGCGGCGTTGGCCTCGATCAAACGCTACGCTACTGGATGGGCGACGAGCGCGGCAACCGACACGCCGGGCTGAACGTCTTTCCGGTCGCCGTGCCGATCGCCACCCAGGTGCTCCACGCGACAGGTGCGGCGATGGCGGCGGACCTCGCCGGCGAGGACGAGACGTTCCTCTGTTATTTCGGCGACGGCGCGACCAGCGAGGGCGACTTCCACGAGGGGCTCAACTTCGCCGGCGTCTTCGACGTGCCGGCGGTCTTCTTCTGTAACAACAACCAGTGGGCGATCTCCGTGCCCAGAGAGAAACAGACCGCCTCGGCGACGCTGGCACAGAAGGCGAACGCCTACGGGTTCGAGGGGGTCCTCGTCGATGGGATGGACCCGCTCGCGGTCTATCAGGTGACGAAAGACGCCGTCGCGAAGGCGAAACGCCCCGAGGAATCGGGCGACGACGCGCCGGGGCGGGCGACGCGACCGACCCTCATCGAGGCGGTCCAGTACCGTTTCGGTGCACACACGACCGCCGACGACCCGTCCGTCTACCGCGACGACGAGGAGGTCGAGCGCTGGAAGGCGAAGGATCCGATCCCGCGGCTGGAGGCGTTCCTCAGGGAGCGGGGAATCCTCGACGACGAGGCAGTCGAGGCGATCGGGACAGCGATCAAAGACGAGGTCGCGGACGCGGTCGAAGCCGCCGAAGGCACCGAACGGCCGGCGCCGGCAGACATGTTCGATCACGTCCACGCCGACCGGACCGAGAGGATCGACGAACAGGCTGCACACTTGGATCGATTGCGCGAACGTTACGGCGACGAGGAGCTACTAGAATGAGTACTCAGGAAACGAGCACGCAGAATCTGACGCTGGTACAGGCGGTCCGTGATGGGCTGAAAAGCGAGATGGAACGGGACGACGACGTCCTCGTCCTCGGTGAGGACGTCGGCGAGAACGGCGGCGTTTTCCGGGCGACGGAGGGGCTCATAGAGGAATTCGGCGGGGACCGGGTCATCGATACCCCGCTCGCCGAGTCCGGGATCGTGGGCACGTCGATCGGGATGGCAGCCTACGGGCTCCGGCCCGTTCCGGAGATCCAGTTCTCCGGGTTCATGTATCCGGCCTTCGATCAGATCGTCTCCCACGCCGCCCGCCTCCGGACCCGTTCGCGGGGGCGGTTCACCTGTCCGATGGTGGTCCGAGCACCCTACGGCGGCGGCATTCGGGCCCCGGAGCACCACGCCGAGTCGAAAGAGGCGATCTACGTCCACGAGGCCGGCCTGAAGGTCGTCGTCCCCTCGACGCCCTACGACACGAAGGGGCTGTTGGCCGCCTCGATCAGGGATCCCGATCCGGTGATATTCCTGGAACCGAAGCTCATCTATCGGGCGTTCCGCGAGGACGTTCCCGAGGAACCCTACACGATCGACCTCGGCGAGGCGGCAGTTCGCCGGGAGGGCGACGACGTTTCGGTGTTCACCTGGGGAGCGATGACCCGGCCGACGCTGGAGGCAGCCGAATCGGTCGCCGAGGACGGCATCGACTGTGAAGTCGTCGACATGCGGACGCTGTCGCCGATGGACACCGAGACGATCCTCGAGTCGTTCAAGAAGAGCGGGCGGGCGGTCGTCGTCCACGAGGCACCCAAAACCGGCGGCCTCGCCGGCGAGATCACGGCGACGATACAGGAGGAGGCGCTCTACTACCAGGAGGCCCCGATCGAGCGCGTCACGGGCTTCGACGTCCCGTACCCGCTGTACGCTCTCGAGGACTACTACCTGCCCGAAGATACACGCATCGAGGACGCGATCAGAAAGACGGTGGAGGCCTGAGATGGTTCGCGAGTTCGAACTCCCGGACGTCGGCGAGGGGCTGACGGAGGCCGAGATCGTCCGCTGGCTCGTCGACGTTGGCGAGGAGGTCTCCGAGGACCAACCTGTCGCCGAGGTCGAAACGGACAAGGCGGTCGTCGAAGTTCCCGCACCGGTAGACGGGACGGTCAGAGAGATCCTCGCCGAGGAAGGCGAGATGGTGCCCGTCGGGACGGTGATCATCACGTTCGACGTGGACGGCGAAGCGACCGAAGAAAGCGAGCCGTCGGCCACCGAGGAGACGACGGACGAGGGCGACAGCGAACCCGCCGGGACCGAAGCGGAGGCAGAAACGGAAACGACAGGTGGTCGAACGTTCGCCGCGCCCTCGACCCGGCGACTCGCCCGCGAACTCGGTGTCGACATCGGGACCGTCGAAGGCAGCGGGCCGGGCGGGCGGATCACCGAGGGCGACGTCCGGGCGGCCGCCGAGGCGGCCGAGACTGAAGCCGAAGGCGAAGCCACGGCCACGACGGAGGAGACGGTGACCGAAGCGTCGGAATCGGCAGTCCGGCGGGTCGACGACGCCGGGGAGCGTGATGGAACGGAGACTCAGCCGGCTGAAGCCGCCGACCGCGAACGAACGCTGGCAGCGCCGGCAACCAGACGGCTCGCCGATGAGGAAGGGATCGATATTGATTCGGTCCCGACCGACCGGACGAAAGACGACGAACCGTTCGTCACGCCGGCCGAAATCGAAGCCTACGCCGAGGCCCAACAGCGCGCCCAGGCAGCCGACGCCGAGGCCGTCTCGGCGACCGGGGGCGAGGAGGCGTCGACGGGGCGAGCCACCGCGGTCACCGGTGGCGAGGACGAACGGATCCCCTATCGGGGCGTCAGGCGGACCATCGGCGAGCAGATGGAGGAGTCGAAATACACCGCGCCCCACGTCAGCCACCACGACCAGGTCGACGTGACCGAACTGGTCGAAGCCAGGGGACGGCTCAAAGAACGGGCCGCCGAGCGCGGCAGTGACCTCACGTACATGCCGTTCGTCATCAAGGCCGTCGTCGCCGGGCTCAAGGAGTACCCGATCCTCAACTCCCAACTCGACGAGGAAAGCGAGGAGATCGTCCTCCGCGGCGAGTACAACATCGGCGTCGCGACGGCGACGGACGCGGGGCTCATGGTGCCGGTCGTCCGGAACGCCGACCGAAAAGGGATGCTCGAGATCGCCGACGAAATGAACGAACTCGTCGGGAAGGCCCGGGACCGATCGATCGCGCCCGAGGAGATGCAAGGCGGGACCTTCTCGATCACGAACTTCGGCGCGATCGGCGGCGAGTACGCGACCCCGATCATCAACTACCCCGAGACGGCGATCCTCGGGTTGGGGGCGATCAAGGATCGGCCGTGGGTAGTGGACGACGAAGTCGTCCCGCGAAAAGTGATGACGCTGTCGATATCCGTCGACCACCGCGTCGTCGACGGGGCCGAGGCAGCGCAGTTCGTCAACACCGTCAAGGAGTACCTGGAGTCGCCGGAGCTGTTACTTTTGGAGTGACGGCCAGGGTCGGAGAACGTTCGGACGGAGGCCGGCCGGATCGTCGGCGTTCGGCCGCGTGCGGGTGAGGAACACAATGGGACGATTTTTTAGGGGTCGGGCAGAAGGGAGACGTATATGTTCAAGGCTATCGTGAGCGCGGACACGCTCGGGGCGGCGCTCGACTCCGTCAGCGTGCTTGTCGACGAGTGTAAGATCCGCCTCGAAGACGAGGGCCTCGCGATCCGTGCGGTCGACCCGGCGAACGTCGGGATGGTCGACATGGAGCTTTCGGCGAACGCCTTCGAGTCCTACGAGACTGACGGCGGCGTCATCGGCGTCAACCTCGATCGACTCGAGGACATCGTCGGGATGGCGGATTCGGGCCAACTCGTCCACCTCGAACTCGACGAAGAGACCCGCAAACTCCACATCTCGCTGGACGGGCTCGAGTACACGCTGGCGTTGATCGATCCCGACTCGATCAGACAGGAACCGGACCTGCCCGACCTGGATCTCTCCGCGGAGATCATCATCGAGGGCAAAGACATTGCCCGGGCGGTCACCGCCGCCGATATGGTCTCCGATCACATCGCGCTGGGCGTCGACCCCGATGCCGAGGAGTTCTACGTCGACGCCGAGGGCGACACCGACGACGTCCATCTCGAGCTCGGCCAAGAGGATCTGATCGATCTCACCGCCGGCGAGGCCCGGTCGCTCTTCTCGCTGGATTACCTGAAGGACATGAACAAAGCGATTCCGAAGGACGCCGAGGTGACGATGGAACTCGGCGAGGAGTTCCCCGTCAAGCTTCACTTCGGCTTCGCAGAGGGCGATGGGCACGTCACGTTCATGCTCGCACCGCGGATCCAAAGCGACTGATCGACCACTGTCGATACGAACCACCACCTAGCGAGACGACCGAGAACGGGCAAAAAAGCGGTCACTTCTCGACGAACTCGACGCCGGTAATCTCGAAGCGTGCCCCGCCCTCGCTCCCGTCGGTCACCCGGATCGCCCAGCCGTGTTCGTCGACGATGCGTTCGATGATGCTCAGCCCGAACCCGATCCCCTCCGCCGAGGTCGAGTACCCGGCCCGAAAGACGTCGTCTCGCTCGGCTTCGGGAACGCCGGGGCCGTCGTCCTCGATGTAGAAGCCGTCTTCGAGTTCGCCGACCGTCACGGTCACCCCGGAACCGTCGTGTTTCGCGCCGTTGTCGGACTGCGTCCGGCGGCCCGTCGAACCGCGTTCGACGCTGTTTTGACGAGACTGTGAGTCAGAGCCAGTAGAGCCGTGCTCTACGCTGTTCCGAAAGAGGTTCTCGAACACTTGCTTGAGTCGGCTCCGATTAGCCCGGACTGATCGATCAATGTCGACGAGAACCGTTCCTTCGTCGGTTTCGACGTTCTTCCAGCATTCGGAGACGATCGATCCGAGATCGACCGGTTCGTGGTCGGTCGCCGCCTCGCCCTCCCGCGCCAGCGATAGCAGTTCGTCGGTCAGCGTCTCCATGCGTTCGAGGGAGGTATCGATCGCCGCTAGGTGCTCGCTGTCGCAGTCCTGCCTGAGCAGTTCCAGCCGACCGGTGGCGACGCTCAACGGGTTTCGCAGGTCATGAGAGATTACCGAAGTGAACTCATCGAGTCGGTCGTTCTGGCGTTCGACCGTCTCCCGCTGTTGGATCCGGTAGATGGCTGCTTCCGCTACCGCCGCGAGCAACTGCGCCAACTCGGCGTCGGAGTCGTCGAACTTTCCGGGCGTCGTGTCGGAAATGCTGATCGTGCCGTACTCGCCGATCGGGATATAGATGGCTGCCCGGCCGTCCTTCCGGGAGTAGTCGTCGTCAATCAGTCCGGCATCGTCGAGTAACATGGGTTCCTGGGCGGCGAACACCCGGCCGGCGGTTCCCTCTCCGACCGGATAGTCGGGACGCTCCCCGAGTTCCTCACGGGCGCGCTCGGTGATAGCGACGGGCGCTAACAGGTCCCGTTCTTCGTCCAGAAGCCGGACGACCGTGTTCGGATATCCGAGCGCGTCGCGGGCCGTTTCGAGGACGATCTCACAGATCTCCTCGGGCGTCTCCGCCCGGAAGAGCCGGGCGGCTTCCTCGTTCAGTTCCGTCAGGGTCTCGACGCGGGCCTCCTGTTCGCGCCGGTTGTCGATCCGGTCAAGCGCAATGGCGGCGTTGGTTGTAAGGATCGACGCCAGCCGGACGTCCGTCTCATCGAAGACGCCCCGTTCGGACTCGGTGATCGTGAGTACGCCGTGATCACCGATCGGTAAGTACACCCCCGCGTGGACATCGCCGCGCTCTTTGTCGTCGTCCAGTTCCGTGACGTCGTCGTAAATGACCGGTTCGTTCCGTTCGAACGCGGCCCCGGCGGTCTCCTCGCCGACCTCGTAGACGGGACGCTCGTCGATGTCGTCCGGGAGGTCCTCGCTCACCAGTGCGACCGGTTCCAGCCGATCGCCGTCCTCGGAGAGCAGCCGAACCACGTTGTTCGAGTAGCCGAGCACGTTTTCGGCCGCCTCGCTGATCAGATCGGCGGCCGCCCGTTTCGTTTCCGCCTGGAGGAACGATCGGGTCGCGTCGTGGAGCCCTTCGAGGACGCGCTCGCGGCGCTCGCGCTCGGTGACGTCCTGAAACTGCGAGAAGACCGTGACGACCTCGCCGTCGTCGTCAGTGATGACGCGGTTGTGCCACTCACAGACGATCCGCTCGCCGCTCCCCGTGATGTTTTCGTTGACGCTTCGATAGCCGCCGTCACCGTCCAGCAGCGCGTTGACGACCTCGTCGACGTCCGCCCGATCGGATTCGGGGACGATCACCTCCCAAGACGTCCCGACGAGTTCCGATTCGGCGTAGCCGAGGATGTCCTGGGCGGCCTCGTTGACACGGGTAAACCGGAACGACTCGTCCCACTCGACGACGCCGAGGGGCGATTGTTCGAAGAGCATCGAAAGCCGCTCGCGGTTCTCGTCGAGTTCGCGCTCCGATCGGTACTGCTGGACGGCGTTCGTGATCCGGTTGGCGAGGACGGCGTACTGCCCGGTTCCGGTCTCCTTTTGCAGGTAGTCGGTGACACCGGCCGAGACGGCGTCGCTCGCGATCTCTTCGGAGCCTTTGCCCGTATAAAGAATGAACGGGAGGTCGGGATAACGATCGCGGACGGCTTCGAGAAATTCGATACCGTCCGTTTCCGGCATCTCGTAATCTGAGACGACGCAGTCGACGTCGTGTTCGGCGAGGTGATCGAGCGCCTCGCTCGCGCCGGTCGCAGTCGCGACCGACAGCCGTTCGTCCGCCCGTTCGAGAAACGTCGCAGCCATGTCGGCGAAGTTCGGTTCGTCGTCGACGTGAAGGACGGAAACAGGGTCGAATGGAGGCATGAGCGAGGGTGGTTACTGCACTATTAGAGGAGTGGCGGTAAAAAATAGTCGTGGTGAATCGTGATGGATAAGAGCGGGCCGTCTCGGCGAGGCCCGGTGAAGTATGAACAAATAAATAACCGAATCGAACGAGCGTTCGGACGGGAATGAAAGATATTGACACGCTCTCCCGGGCCAATGGGGGGACAGCATGACGCGTCCGCTCTCGGACGTCACCGTCGTCGAATTGACGCATATCATCGCGGGACCGTACTGTGGCCTGCTCTTGGCCGACCTCGGTGCCGAAGTCATAAAGGTCGAACACCCCGAGCACGCCGACGTCTTCAGAGACGACAGCGAGGACTCCTCGAGTTGGTTCAACTACGTGAACCGGAACAAGAAGGGAATCACGTTGAATCTGAAGGACGAAGCGGGCCACGCTGCCTTCGAGGACCTCGTGGCGGAGGCCGACGTGGTCGTCGAGAACTTCGGCCCCGGCGCCGTCGAGCGACTGGGCGTCGACTACGAATCGCTCCGCCAGGTGAACTCTGAGTTGATCTACTGTTCGATCAAGGGGTTCAGCGAGGGCCCCTACGAGGACCGGCCGGCGCTCGATCCCGTCGCGGAGGCGCTGTCGGGGCTGATGAGTACCACAGGGTATCCGGACATGCCCCCGGCCCGCTGTGGGACGAGCGTCGCCGACATGGCCGCTTCGATGCAGGGAGCCCTCGCCATCGTGGGAGCGATCCGACAGCGGGACCAGACCGGAAAGGGACAGCACATCACGTCGCCGATGTTCGAGTCGATGGTCGGCCTGAATGGGGGCAACGTCGCCTTCTCGGACGCCTTCGGCGAACCCAGACAGAAGTATCGCGGCGGCGGGCAGGGCCAGTGGGCCCCCTACGGCGTGTTCCGGTCCGAGGACGACGAGTGGGTGTTCGTCGGGCCCTCTTCGGAGCGCCACTGGGACGCTCTCTGTGTGGCGATGGACGTGCCCGATCTAGCCGACGACGATCGGTTCCGGACCCGGGCGGACCGCCGGGAAAACCGCGACGAGCTCGACCGGACACTGGAGTCGGTCTTCGAGGAGTACTCGAAAACCGAGATCGTCGATCGGCTCAAAGAGGAGGGCGTCCCCTGTGCACCGGTGAACGACACGCTCGAAGTCAGCGAGGACCCCCACCTCGAAGCGATTGACGGCCTCGGCGAAGTCACGGCCGCCCAGGGCGATCGCCGCTCGATTCGGGTACCCAAGAGTCCGATCCGGTCGAGTGAATACGAGCCCCGAGAGCCGACAGATCCGCCGCTACAGGGCGAAGACACCGAGGCCGTCCTCGAATCGGTCGGGTACTCTGAGGCGGAGATCGACAGCCTCCGAGAGCGCGATGCGATCTGAGCGATTCGTCGACCGCGGCTCACTCGGTGGACGCGACATCCCGCTCGACGCGTTCGGCTTCGGGGCCGAACGCGTTTGACAAAAGCGCCGGGACGTCATCGGGGTTCACTTCGGCATACCACTCGTTTCGCGGCTGGATCGTAATCGCAGTGCCATCGGCGCTACAGAGGCCGAGACAGTCTGTCGTCGAGACGCCGATCGGCGACCAGAAAGCATCGCGCTCGCGGAGCCAGGACTTGACGGCGTCGACGGTGGCCTCCCCACCGGCTCCGGCGCAGGCGGCGTATTCGGAGTCGCGCTCGTTGGTACAGACGAAGACGTGTGCCGCGAGGCGGGTCGTCTGTTCGTCGGTGCGTCGTTCCATCAGGAGTTGGGGAGCGTCTCTCCGGCGGGACGCGCCGAGCGGTCAGTGCTGTTCCACCGCTGGAGTCGAGTGAACGTCCCGGCGATCAAAAGCCACAGCGCCGCCTGACTGAGCACGACGAGCCCTCGGTAGGCGGCGACGAGATCGGCCGGAAGCGTCGGATGGGTCGCGACAGTCGGCGTCAGGATCGACAGGACGACAGCGGTCGCGAGTATCGGGGCCGCAGCGGCGAGGATCCCGAGGCCGACGTGCCGTTGGGCGAAGCGGTTGTACGCACGGATGGCGACCGCGGAGAGAGCGATCCCGGCGACGACGAGACCGAGATACGCCGCGAGCCGGGTGTCTATCGCGTACTGGTGGACCGCTCCGGGAGCCGCCGGCGGGAGCGCGAACCACGGCGTCAGGGAGACGCTGAGAAAGCCCGCGCCGGCGAGGACGTAGGCTTTCAGGTCGCCACGGCCTGGAAGTGCGGGTTCGAGGAAGTAGAACGCGACCGCGAAGACGCCGCCGAGAAAGATCGCCCAGAGCACGCCGCTGGCCGCGCTGACGGCAGCGGTCGTCGTCTCCGAGACGACGTATCCGGCGTGGCCGTGGGCGTGAGCGTGCTCACCGCCGTGACCGCTGGCCGCGGCCTCGACGTACCCGCCGAGCGGGTTCGCGACGAGCACCATGTACAGCCCGTAGGCGAGCCCGGCGACGAGGCCCGCAGCGACGCCGCGCTGAAGATAATCGTGGATCATCCCTCAGTGACAGACGACGCCGGCGGCGTGCCGGAAGTGATGCGTCGCGTCGTGGGCGAGCGGCTCCTGCAAAAACAGCAATGCGAAGGTGATCGCGGCACCGAAGGCCAGTCCCGCTGCGATCTGTGTGGCCGTCAGTTCGCCGCGGGCGAGTTCGAGTCGGTCCGAAACGGTTTCGTTCGCGCTCATAAATTGTACTTGTCTTACTGAAAGTGAGTTTGTAAAGGTTTGGGTCAGGCGCTATTCCCGGGAGCGGGCGATCGCCGTCTCGACGCGTTCGGGTGTCAGAGCATCGAGCGGAACGAGCGTGCCGTCGGTCACCTCGACGATATCAGCGAGCAGTCCGCGCTCGTCGCCCGCATCGACACAGACGACGCTCGCATCGGTCTCCGCGAGCGCTTCGGCGGCGCTTCGGGTGTCGGCTGTCGGATTCGCCGCAGTGTTGGCCCGCCCGTCGGAAACGATAACTGCGACCGCAGTTTCGGGGTCCGCCCGGTCGATCACCGACGCCGTGGTCCGGAGGCCGGCCGGCAAGGGCGTCCGATCGCCGGCCGGTAGCTCCTTGAGATGGCGGGCAGCGAGGGAAACGGAGTCCGTCGGCGGGAGAACGACTTCGGCACCATCGCCCGCGAAGGCGACGACCGAAACGCTATCACGTTCGGTGTAGGCCCCCTCAAGCAGTTCGAGCGTGACGCCCTTCGTTGCCGCCATCGCGGGACGCATCGAGGCGCTCGCGTCGACGGCGAAGACGACGAGTGCGTCGCCGGTCCCGGACCGGACCGATTGCCGGAGGTCACGTTCCTCGATCCGGTCACTTCCGCGTGTCGCCGCCGCCCTGACCGAGGCCGCTGCGTCGATCGACCCGTCGGTATCGGCCGACTCGGTCCGGACCCGAGCCCCCCGGTTTCCGGTCGACGGCGAGGCCGATGCTCGACCGGATCCCGTTCCTGATTCCGCATCGGGCGGTTCTATTTCCGGAGCAGCCGCGTCGGCCGGCTGGCGTGGCTGGCCGGGGACGAGCGGTTCGGCCGTCTCGTTTTCGCTCTCTCCGTCGGCGTCGTCATCGCTTCCGGACCCGGCTTCTTCGGCGGATCCGGACTCGGGTGCCGTTTCGGAGTCACCCTCCGCGGTTGGTGGTTCGATGCCGTCGCCATCGCTGCCGATGTCTTCCTCGGAGAGGTCATCGTCGTCGGTGTTGGCGTCGGGGCTTGGGTCAGCCTCGTCGCCATCGGCCTCGGGTGAGTCGGTTTCGGAACCCGCTTCGTCAGCGGGGTCGGTATCTCTGTCGTCGGCTTCACCGGCATCGGCCTCCTCTCCGTCCGAGTCGTCGGCCTCGCTTTCGTCGTCGAATCGCTCGTCGATCACGTCCTCGGCGTCAGGGGCGTCCTCAAAGGGGGTCGACCGCATCCGGTGGGCGAGAGCGTATTCGGCCGCCCGACGGATGTCGCCGTCGGTGACTGTCGGTCGACCGTTGAGGGCCGCGAGCGCGCGCGCCGCCCGGGCGGTCGCGATGTCGCCCCGGTGGCCGTCGACGCCAGCATCGAGACACAGCGCCGCGATCTCGTGTTTCTGTTCGTCAGTCAGCGTGACGTCGCCGATGAGATCGCGGGCCGAGCGCAGGCGCTCGCGGTGGACGTCGGTGTCGTCGTCAGTCGGCGTCGCGTCCTCGAGGTCGCTCTCGATGATGGCGACGCGGTCTTCGACGTCGGGTTCGCCCTCGACCTCGACAGAGAGCGCGAAACGATCCCGGAGCTGCGGGCGAAGGTCGCCCTCCTCGGGGTTCATCGTCCCGACGAGCGTGAACTCGGCGGGGTGTGAGACGCTGACGCCGTCGCGCTCGACGCGGTTCTCGCCGGATGCGGCGGCGTCGAGCAGCACGTCGACGAGATGGTCGTCCAGCAGGTTCACTTCGTCGACGTACAGGAGCCCACGATTGGCCCTGGCGAGCAGCCCGGGATCGAAGGAAACCTCGCCGTCCAGCGCGTCCGAAACCGAGAGCGTCCCGACGACGCGGTCCCGGCTCGCCCCCAGTGGAAGCGTGACGAGCGGGACCGAACGCGTCTCGACGGGATAGCTCGCGCGCTCGCGGCACGACTCACACTGGCGGCTCCAGTCGTCGGGCGGGCAGGCGTACGGACAGTCCGCGATGGCCCGCTGATCGGGCAGGAGGTCGGCCAGGCCCCGGACGAGCGTCGATTTGGCCGTTCCCTTCTCCCCGGTGACGAGCAGCCCGTCGAGGCCGTCGTCGGTTACGACGGTCAAGAGCGCCTCCTTGAGCCGGTCTTGACCCACGACCGCGCCGAACGGCGTGGAAACGCTTTTCACGGGGGCAGGATCAAACACAGTTGTATTAGCACAACTGGAGTTTATTAACATTATGCCACGGATCGGACTCTACACCGCGACCGAAAACGAACTCGGCGCGTTACAGCGCGCCGCTGGCGAGGTCGAAACGGACCTCGTCGTTCGCTCCGAGAGCGATCTCGACGAACCCGACGACGTCGAGACGTTCTGTGAGGAACTGACTGCTTGCGACGTCGCCGTCCTGTGGCTCCACGGGGGGAAAGACAGCATGCCGGGCTACGATCGAGTGCTCGATCGCTGCTACGAGGCCGGCGTCCCCCTCGTCGTCAAGGCGACCGGCGACGCCTTCGCCGTCGAGGACACGACGGTTCCGAGCAGCGTCAGAGAGACCATCTCCGAGTACCTCGAAAAAGGCGGCAGCGCGAACTTGGCCAACGCCGTCCGGTATCTGACCGACCGCTTTACTGTCGAGGAGGTGGCGTACGACGACCCCGTTTCACTGCCGACCGAAGGCGTCTATCACCCCGACTATCCCGGCGCGTCCGTCGAGGAGCTCTACGCAACGCTGGAGGAGGACCGACCGACCGTGGCGGTCTGGTTCTACGAATCGCACTGGACACACGAGAACACTCGCTACGTCGACGCACTGGTCAGAGCGATCGAGCGTGAGGGCGCGAACGCGCTCCCAGTGTTCTGTAACCCCGTCACCGACAGCGACGAACAGCAGGATGCGGAGTGGGTCGTCGACAACTGGCTAACCGACGACTCCGGGGAGTCGCTCGTCGATGCGGTCTGTTCGTCGTTCATGTTCTCGCTGTCGATGGCCGAGCGCGGTCGGGAGGCAAACGACGAAGGCAGCGACGCTGAGGAGGTGTTTTTGAAACGGCTCGGCGTGCCGGTCATCCAGACCGTGACGACGATGCGCTCGCGGTCGCGATACGCATCGAGCGACACGGGCGTGATGGGGTTCGAGCTCGCGCTCTCGGTCGCACTCCCGGAGTTCGACGGCAACGTCATCACCCACCCGATCTCCGGGAAGGAGCGGACGGACGACGACGCCGGGATCGGCAGCGCGCCGAAACAGCACTTCCCGATCGGAGACCGGATCGATCACGCCGCCTCGCTCGCGGTCAACTGGGCCGAACTCCGGCACACCCCGAACGAAGGGAAGAACGTGGCGGTCGTTCTGCACAACTACCCGCCGAGCGACGACGGGATCGGCACCGCCTTCGGGCTCGATTCGCCGGAGTCGACGGTGAATCTGCTCGAAGAGTTGCGGTCGCGTGACTACGATGTGGGTGGTCGATTTCCGGATTCGGGACAGGACCTCATCGAGACGCTCACCTCGCAGTTGACGCTCGACGACCGGTGGGTCGCCCCCGAAGACGTCCGGGAGTTCTCGGTCGATGTCGTCTCTCCCGGACAGTACGAGGCATGGTGGAACGACGCCGACAGCGGGTTCCGCGAGAACGTTACCGAGGAGTGGGGCGAACCGCCGGAACGTCCCTTTGCGATTCCGGGCGTCGAATTCGGGAACGTCCTCGTGACGGTTCAGCCGCCGCGCGGGTTCGGGATGGATCCGGAAAAAGTGTATCATGACTCGGACCTCCAGCCACCGCACGACTATTACGCGTTTTACTCGTGGCTCCGAAACGAGTTCGCGGCCGACGCCGTCGTCCACCTCGGAACTCACGGCTCGCTGGAGTGGCTGCCGGGCAAGACGGTCGGCCTGGACGGTGAAAGCGCGCCGGACGCTCTCGTTGCCGACCTGCCGAACGTCTACCCCTACATCATCAACAACCCCGGCGAGGGCACGCAGGCCAAACGACGCTCGTACGCCGCCGTCGTCGATTACCTGACGCCGCCGATGGCGAACGCCGGGACCTACGACGACCTCGCCGAACTGGAGGAACTCGCCGATCAGTACCGCGAGGCCGGCAGCGAGGCCGGCGAGACGGTCGAACGACTCGTTCGGGAGACGATCGACGAACTGGATCTCGCCGTCGAGTTGGGTGTCGAGGGCGAGATCGACGAGGCGGTCGACGTTAGGGGACCCGAGGCGGCCGGCACGACGCTCGCCGAAGGGACAGTCGAGGGGGATGACGTGGCGTTCGACGAGCTGATAGAGCGCGTTCACGCCTACCTGACGGACGTCAAGACGACCCAGATCCGGATGGGGCTACACACGATGGGCGAACCGCCGGCCGGCGATCGGCTCGTCGAGTATCTCGTCGCGCTGACGCGGCTGGAAAACCCCGGCGCGGCGTCGCTCCGGGAATCGGTCGCGGGCGTCCTCGGCGTCGATTACGATCGAATGCTCGATTCCCCCGGCGAGTACGACGAGACGCTGGGGATGACCTACGCACAGGCCGCCGACGAGGTTCACGAACTGAGCGTCGAGTTGGTCGAGACGCTCGCCGAACACGACTTCGACGTGCCAGAGGCCGAACCCGACGCCGGCCCCGACGACGAGACGACGATGAATCTCATGGTCGTCGACATCGACGCGCTGGGTGACGCCCGCGTGAAGGGCGGGGCCCACGACGACCTGCGCCAGGCACTCGCGTACATCTGTGAGGAGGTCGCCCCCCGGGTCGCCGGCGCGGAAGCCGAGGTTTCACAGACGGCCGACGCCCTGAACGGCGAGTACGTCCCGCCTGGCGGCAGTGGTGCACCGACCCGGGGCGGCGTCGACCTGCTGCCGACGGGGCGGAACTTCTACACGCTCGATCCGCGGAAGGTGCCCGCGAAATCGGCGTGGGAGGTCGGCAAGGAAATCGCCGCGGGAACGCTCGACCGCCACCACGACGAACACGACGAGTACCCCGAGGAGATCGGCGTCGTCGCCTGGGGAACGCCGACGGTTCGGACACGCGGCGAGACGATCGCCCAGGTGCTCGCAGCGATGGGCGTCCGGCCGGTCTGGACCGATGCCGGCCGGATCGACGACGTCGAACCGATCGGGCTCGACGAGCTCGGCCGTCCGCGAATCGACGCGACGACTCGGGTTTCCGGGCTCTTCAGGGACGCGTTCCCACAGGCCGCAGGCGTCATCCACGACGCGGTCGAGGCGGTCGTCGACCTCGACGAACCCCACGAGATGAACTACGTCAAAAAACACGTCGAGGAGGAAGCCGAGGCGCTGGAAACTGAAGGGATGGACGCCGAAGAGGCGCGCGACGCTGCCATGCCCCGGGTCTTCACGACCCGCCCCGGCGGCTACGGGGCCGGCACGAACAAGGCCGTCGACGAGGGGAACTGGGAGGATCGCTCCGACCTCGCAGAGGTGTACGTCCAGTGGGGCGGCTACGCGCTTGGATCGCGGGGCCGCGTCTCGGAGGATCACGACGCCTTCCGGCGACGACTCGACGGCGTCGAGGCGACCGTCAAGATCGAGGACACGATGGAGCAAGACGAGTTCGACTCCTCCGATTGGTACGCCTTCCACGGCGGCTTCATTACTGCCGTCGCCGAGGTGTCGGGCGAGGAGCCCGCCTCCTACGTCGGCGATTCCTCGGACCCGGACAACGTCTCGGTGTACACGAACGAGGAGAAGGTCCGAAAAGCGATGCGTTCGCGAGTCCTCAATCCCGCGTGGCTCGACTCGATGGAGGAACACGGCTACAAGGGTGCGGGCGACCTCTCTCAGACCGTCGACGTGACGCTCGGGTGGGACGCGACGACCGGCGTCGTCAGCGATACGCTCTGGGCCGACGTGGCCGAGCGCTACGCCTTCGACGACGAGCGCCAAGAATGGATGCGTGACGTGAACCCCTGGGCGCTGGAGTCGATTACCGATACCCTACTCGAGGCGATCGATCGCGGACTGTGGGACGCCGACAGCGAGACTGAAGAGCGGTTGCGGGATCTCAACCTCCGCGTCGACGGCGACCTCGAGGAGCGGGCGTCCGACCCCGACGCGATCGGGGAGGTGACGAGCGATGACTGACGAAGCGTTCGACTCCTACGCCGATCTCGGTGCGACGACCGCCGACGCGATGGAGATCGCCGAGACGAGCATGGATCGGGTCCACGAACTCGTCCCTCAGGAGACGCTCGCCGATCGGATCAGAGCGAAGTCGGTCCACGCCACCGGCGACGAGGAGTTCCAGTACCTGATGCGGTTTACCGGAAGCGACGAAGAGGATCCGGTGTGCGCGGGCGCTCAAGCCGTCCTCGACGAGCGGCCGATCGTCACCGATATCACGATGGTCAAAGCCGGGATCACCGGCCGCGGCCACGACTGTCCGGTCCGGAAGGCGATCGGCAACGGGGCCGAGTTGGCCGAAGAGACGGGGATGACCCGGACGGCGGCCTCAGTGCTCGAACTGGACAGGGAAGGTGTCTACGACGGCGCGATCGCGACGATCGGGAACGCTCCGACGGCCGCCCTCGCGCTTGCGGACTGCATCGAACAGGGCACCCGCCCGGCCGTCGTCGTCGCCACGCCGGTCGGCTTCGTCAAGGCTGCCGAGAGTCGAAAGCGGATCCGAGCAGTCTGCGCCGAACACGGTGTCCCGGCAGTCACGAACGTCGGTCGACGCGGCGGTAGCGGGCTCGCCGCCGGGTTGACGAACGAACTGGTCCACGTCGCAAGCGACGTTCGGAGCGGCGAACTGGAGCTAGAGGGATGACAGAGGAAATCGAGTTCCCGGACGATCCGGGAGCGTTCGCCGCCGATGCGCCCGAGACGGGGGACGCGTCGAATCCAGTTTACGCCGTCGGAATCGGCCCCGGAAACCCTGAATATCTGACCCGTCGCGGGGCGCGGGCGATCCGTGAGGCCGACGTCGTTGTCGGCTTCGAAACAGTCGTCGAGTTCGTCGAGGCGGAAATCGAAGGCGAGGTGTTGACCTGTGGGTATCAGGACGAACCAGAAGTTCTCGCCGAGTTCGCAGACCGGATCGATGGCGGCGCGAGCGGAACGGCTGTCCTGATGGGCGATCCGAACCACTCTGGTTATCAGTTCGTCGGCAAGGTCGAGTCAGCCATCGACCGCCCCGTATCGGTGATTCCCGGTATCTCGTCGCTGCAGATCGCCGCCTCGCGGGCCCGGACGCCGATGGAAGAAACGACGTTCGTCACGCTGCACAAGAGCGGGCCGATCGAGGCCGACCTCGAACGACTCGAACGCGACGTCGGCGACCGGAATCTGCTCGTCCTCCCGCGACCGTTCGATTGGATGCCCGAACGGATCGCCCACCGGCTGCTCGAAGCCGGCGCGCCGGACTGCTCGGCGCTGGTGTGTGAGCGGCTGACTCACGACGACGAGACGATTACACGGACGTCGCTGTCGGAGCTGGCTGCGGACGTCGATTCGAGGGCGGACACGTCGTTTTCCGATCTGTCGGTGCTGGTCGTTCGACGATAGCGGTTCGGCTGTCCCGGTGGCTGACAGTGGGCATCATCGTTATATAACCGACCCGTCTACCCCCGGTCATGTCGGAGAACCTCCCCCCGTCGGGGCCCTCGATCGGGAACCGGATACTCGATGTGGGCATCGGGCTCGGAGCCATGCTGCTTTTGCTCCCGATCGCGCCGTTCCTGCTGCTGTTGTGGCTGTGGGATCGGTTCAAAAGCGATGAAACCGGGGCCGAAGACGAAAACTAACCGCGGTTACTCCTCGTCGTCTTCTTCGTCGTCGACGTCCTCGAAGTCGGCGTCAACGAACTCCTCGTCGCCGGCCTGACCGGCACCGGCCTGACCGCCAGGCCCGGCACCGCCCATGCCGCCGGGGCCAGCACCGCCCATACCGCCGGGACCGGCACCACCCATGCCGCCCATGCCGCCGGCGCCCGCTCCGGCACCGGCGCCTTCGGCACCTGCGGCCTGCTCTTGGTACATTTGTTTGCCGATCTCTTGGAGTTCCTCGGCGAGGTCCTCGGTCGCCTCGGTGAGTTCCTCGGTCGTCGCTTCCTCGTCTTCGACGACCTCACGGAGGTCGTCAATCGCGGCCTCGATGTCGCTTCTAAGCTCTTCGTCGACGGCTTCCTCGTTCTCTTCGAGGAGCGTCTCGGCGCGCTGGATCGTCGACTCGGCCTCGTTGCGAGCCTCGATCCGTTCGCGGCGTTTCTCGTCTTCCTCGGCGTGCTCTTCGGCTTCCTGCTGCATCTGCTCGATCTCCTCGTCCGAGAGGCCGACGCCGCCCTCGATGGTGATGTCCTCGCTGTTGCCCGAGCCCTGATCCTCCGCGGAGACGTTGACGATGCCGTTTTCGTCGATGTCGAAGGTGACTTCGATCTGGGGCGTTCCGGCGGGGGCCGGCGGGATACCGGTCAACTGGAACGCGCCGAGCAGTTCGTTCTCCTCGGCGATCTCGCGTTCGCCCTGGAAGACCCGGATGTTGACCGAGGTCTGGTTTGCGGCCGCAGTGGTAAAGACCTTCGAGGCCTCCGTCGGGATCGTGGTGTTCTTGTCGATGAGTCGCTCGAAGAGGCCGCCCTTGACTTCGATACCGAGGCTGAGCGGCGTCACGTCGAGCAGGACGATATCGTCGACGTCGCCCGCGAGCACGCCACCTTGGATCGCCGCGCCCAGCGCGACGGCTTCGTCCGGATTGACGTTCTTTTTCGGCTCTTGGCCGGTGAGTTCCTCGACTTTCTCTTGGACCTGCGGCATCCGCGTCGAGCCACCCACGAGGATGACCTCGTCGATGTCACCTTTCGAGTAGCCGGCGTCGGAAAGCGCCTGCTCGGTCGGGTCGACAGTCCGTTCGATCAGATCCGACGTGAGGGACTCGAATTTCGCCCGAGAGATCTTTTCTTCGAGGTTAAGCGGCCCCTCGTCGGTCGCAGCGATGAACGGGAGGTTGATCGAGGCCTCCTTCCGCGAGGAGAGTTCGATCTTCGCTTCCTCGGCGGCCTCAGTGAGTCGCTGGAGCGCCTGCCGGTCGTCGCGGAGGTCGATCCCGTGTTCCGCTTCGAAGGAGTCGGCCAAGTAATCGATGATCGCCTCGTCCCAGTCGTCGCCGCCGAGGTCGTTGTCGCCGTTGGTCGCGACGACCTCGTAGACGCCGCCGCCGAGATCGAGTATCGAGACGTCGAAGGTGCCGCCACCGAGGTCGTAGACGAGCACCGTCTGGTCCGATTCGTCGTCAAGCCCGTACGCCATCGCGGCCGCCGTCGGCTCGTTGACGATGCGTTCGACCTCGAAGCCGGCGATCTCGCCGGCGTCCTTCGTCGCCTGACGCTGTCGGTCGTTGAAGTAGGCGGGGACCGTGATGACCGCCTTCTCGACCTCGTCACCGAGGTATTCCTCGGCGTCGCGTTTGATTTTCTGGAGGATCATCGCCGAGATCTGCTCCGGCGTGTATTCGTCGTCGTCGATCTCGACGGTGTAGTCGTCCTCGCCCATGTGGCGTTTGATCGACTGGATCGTGTTGTCGGGGTTCTGGACGGCCTGGTTCTTCGCTGGTTTGCCGACCAGTCGTTCGTCGTCGCTGAAGGCGACGATCGACGGCGTCGTCCGTTCGCCCTCGCTGTTGACGATGATCTCGGGATCGCCACCTTCCATCACCGCAAAAGCGGAGTTGGTGGTACCGAGATCGATACCGAGAATCTTGTTGCTCGCCATGTTGTCCGTACGTACCGGATTGAATCGGTTAAAAGTTGCTAGACGCGCCGAGAGCGCGTCTCAAGAAGGTCGGCTCCCTCCTGCGGTTTCGTGTTCGCGTCGTTTCTGAGACCGGGGAATATAAACAGAACCGCTATCAGTCGTTGCAAACACGCTCACATTGCACGAGACAACGGAGAGAACGCTTCGCCCCCGGTGGTTCGGAAATCATCACCGTTCGGTTCGACGGGCTGTAACGATCCGAATCAGTGGTTGTGTATCAGTCGTCGCTGTCAGCCTCACAGTGGCCGTCACTGGGGACGTCCTGATCGTCGATGGCGTGTTGTGGCGGGACGTCAATGGCCGGGCTGTCCTCAAAGAAATTCACTGGCTGCAGTTTGACGCTATACACCTGCACCGGAAGAATCGGCCAGTCTTCCGGACGGGTAATGTGGTTTACCCCGAGCGTGTACCATAGCACGAGGTCCTCTTTTTCGATGCTGCGGTCGGCCTCCGTCCAGTCCGGAAGGCCAGCACCACCGGGATGCTGGTTCGGATATTTCCCGGCCGGGAACTGCTCATCGGGGTGGTAGGGTGTCGCCCATAGATGGTTTTTGATGAATCCCGATCGTTTCATGACCGACGAGTCGGGTTGAACCGCAGCCTTGACGTTGTTGCCTGGCATGAGACGGTATCCCGCGGGCTTGCCTAAACGATTGGTCTCCGCTGGGTTTGTGATTTGCCAGTAACGGCCGTTAAGCGGATCGATGAGGTCCTGTGCATCCTGTTCGCTTTCCAGTTTCGTCCGTTTGGCATAGAACGCCTGTCTGCCAGGGTTGTGCGTCCGGTCGTCCGCCTTACCCATGGGGTCGGGCTCGCCCGGTCCCGTCGAAACTGGTTGGTTTTCGACACGATACAACGTGTTCGGCCCGTCATCAACGTTCATATCGAGTCTGAAATTGAAGAAATGCTGGTGGATCGGTCCGTTGAGCTGCGGCGCCAGGAGTTCACCGTATCCCTGCGGGTCTTCACCGGGGGCGACGGCCGAAACGCTGTTGATCCCCGTCAGACGAACCTCGATCTCCATCGAGGCGTCCTGATAAAAGTACCAATTGAAGATGTAATCGTAATTACCCACGGCGGCGACAAAAGAGACGACGAGTCGACGACGGCGGCGAACCTCGGCGTTTCCGGTTCGCCAGTCGCTTCGTTCCCACAGGGTGCCGTTGTCCTCTTCGTGGAGACAGATGGCGTTTTCTAAGACGTTTGGCTCTCCTTCGGCGGTGTTCATCACGGCGTCCCAGTAGTGCATATGTCCGAGGCAATCGCACCCATTCGTCAGGGACTTGGCAAGGCGGCCGATGTTGTACTCGCCGACGTCCAGTGCGTTCTTGAATCGATCATTTCGGTTCTGGCTGCCGTAGGGGACCGCCATTTCGGCACAGGAGGCCCGATCCATGATCGTTCGAACCTCGCCGTCGTCCTCGTAGCCGATCTCGTACAGCACCAACCCCTCCCGTTGTGTCCAGCCGACGCGCATATGCCATCCCTGCCATTCGAGCTTGTGGCCGTCGACGGTCCAGGACGGACCCTGTGGCTGATCGACATTGTATGCGGTCATGTCACGGAACTCGACGTCGTCCTCGCGGTACTGCATCGTCTCGGGTGGAAACGGTTCGTCTTCGTCCGGCGGACCGTAATCGACCACTTTCAATACCTTCATCCGGTCGAGATCGACGAACGTGTGGAGACCCGTGACCGGCGTTGCGTATCCCTCGTCCCCGCTTTCTTCGTCCGGTCGGAGGAAGGTGAGTCCGTGTGCGAGTCGCTTCGAGCGGTCGATGTCTTCAGGGATGAATTCGTGCCCGGCAGACCACGGGTCAACCATCGCGCGATCCGGGTTCTCGACGCCGCGCTCGCGAAGCGCTTCGCGCCATTCGGTGTTCGCCTTCACAGTCTCTTCACAGGCGAGAAACTCCTCGATAGCGAGCGAAGGTTGTGCACCTTCTACGTGTTCGAATTCGGTGACGGCTTCGCGATCGAGCGAAACGATCGCTTCGATCGTCTTTCGGTCGGCGCTGTTTCGTACCACGATCCGGGCACGCCGCCCAGGTATATCGCCGCCGTTTTCATACGCCTGCAGCGTGTCTTTCAGGGGCTCTTTGAGTTCTACTTTGATACAGAGGCTGTCTTCGCCGATGTCCTCTTGGCTGGTCAGAATACTGTAGGCAGTTCCGACTTCCTCCGGCGACAGCGGGTCGAGTGGATGACTAAGAACTTCTGGATCTTTTCCGGACATAGTGTTGTAGTTCTTCGCCAGGAACCTATATTTTGCTACGCGTATATGGTTTGATACTAAATCTATCCAATTATGTGAAACCAGTTGGCCGGTGCTCGGAACATCTGAAACTAATCAGCCGGTCAGCCATGGCTACGTCCGCTCTGGGGTTTCTGGAACAGTCTGGAAAACGGTAGTTCTGGAGGCGGGACAGGCCGATTGCCCCGAGAGCCGTCCCCGGGGTAGTTTACTCGTCCTGTGTTCCGTTTCGGTCGGAGTCCGGGGCCTCGTCGCTCGCATCTCCCTCGTCATCGGACGGCCCCTGCGAGACCGTCACCTGGGCGGGACGGAGAACCTTCCCGGCCATCTCGTAGCCGGGACGGTGAACCTCGGCGACAGTCCCTTCGGGGTGGTCGCTCTCGACGCCGAGGAGGACTTCGTGCCGCGTCGGATCGGTCGACGTGCCGGGCTCGGGCTCGACGGGCTCGACTCCTTCCCCGTCGAGTATCTCATCGAGCTGTCGGAAGGTCGCCTCGACACCCTCGCGGATGTCGGCGTTTTCGTCCTGTTCGAGGGCGCGCTGGAGGTTGTCCCGAACCTCGAGCAGTTCCTCGACGAGCGCTTCGGTCGCGCGGGCGCGCTCCCTTTCGCGCTGTTTTTCCTGTCGTTTCTTGTAGTTCTGGAACTCCGCCTGCTTGCGCTTGAGTCGCTCTTCGAGGTCGTCCCGTTCGGTATTCAGCCCCGCGAGCTCCTCGCGGAGCGTCACGATCTCCTCGGCGATCGTCCCCGGCTCTGTTCGCTCGATCCGCTCGGTGATCTCCTCGAGGGGCGGCCCGCCGTCGTCATCGGCGTCGGGATCGGGATCGGTCTCCGCTCCGTTCGTCCCAGCCGACGGCTCCTCGCCATCGGGGGGCGATCCGACGGCGTCTCCGTCCTGGTCGCTCATACACGAACGGAACCGGTCGGCGACAATAAGGATTGAGAAACGCGGTCGAAGGCTGCGAGGGACGGGCCAGCCACGGCTTGAAATCTATGCCCGCCGGAGTTAAGCCTGCTCGCTGCCGAAGATCAATCGTGGTCACGCTCCGGTACGACGAGGGAACGATACGGATTGACGGCGAGGGGGCGGCCGAGCTCGATGGACTGTCGTTCGTCGAGCGCGATCCACGATCGAAGACCGACCGTGCGCCCGCTTACCGATACGCGTACCTGCTGGAGACCTGTCTCGATAGGGGACTCCCGATCGAGGATACGGTCCTCGAAGCCACTGAGACTGGCTGTCTCGAAACCGAATACGAGCTCCGAGGCTATCAGACCGAAGCGCTTGAAGCCTGGCGCGAACGGGGCGAGCGCGGCGTCATCGAGCTACCGACCGGCAGCGGCAAGACCGTCGTGGCGGTCGGGGCAATCGCGGCGCTGGATACCGCCACGCTCATCGTCGTGCCGACGATCGATCTCCTCGAACAGTGGCAGGAAGAACTCGACGCCGAGTTCGGCGACGCGACGGCGATCGGTCGGCTCGGCGGCGGCACCCAGCGCGTCGAGTCGATCACGGCCGCGACCTACGATTCGGCGTACCTCCGCGCCGACGAACTGGGCGATCGGTTCGGGCTGCTCGTCTTTGACGAGGTTCACCACCTCGGCGGGAAGGGCTACCGCGACATCGCGCGACTGATGGCCGCGCCGGCACGGCTCGGCCTCACCGCGACGTTCGAGCGCCCCGACGGCGCACACGAGGCGGTCGAGGAACTCGTCGGGCCCGTCGTCTACCGGCGCTCGGCCGACGAACTCGCCGGCGAACACCTCGCTGACTACGATATCAAACGGATCGAAGTCGAGTTGACGCCGGAAGAACGGGAGCGCTACGAGCGACTGCAGGGCACCTTCACCGATTACCTCGCTAATTCCGGGATTCAGCTCCGTAGCGGGAGCGATTATCAGGAACTCGTCAAGCGATCGGGATCGGATCCGGAGGCTCGGGAAGCGCTGCTCGCCAAACAGCGCGCTCGGGAGGTGATGATGAACGCCGACGGAAAGACGGACGCGCTCGCCGGGATTCTCGATCGGCACCACGACGATCGGATCATCGTCTTCACTGCCTACACCGATCTCGTCTACGAAATCGCCGAACGTTTTCTCATTCCACCGGTCACGAACGAAACGGGGGCCGACGAGCGACGGGAGATCCTCGACCGGTTCCGGCGGGGCGACTACTCCCGGATCGTCGCGGCGAACGTGCTCGACGAGGGCGTGGACGTGCCCGATGCGAACGTCGCGGTCATCCTTTCGGGGTCGGGCAGCGAGCGCGAGTTCACCCAGCGGCTCGGGCGGGTGCTACGGCCGAAAGGGGAGGACGTCTCCGACCCCGCTGATGCAGCGGCCGACGAGACTACGTCGGGGGCTCGAACCGGCCGAGCGCTGCTGTACGAGGTCGTTACGAGCGAAACCGCGGAGGAACGCGTCGCGAGGCGGCGGCGGTAGGCGAGATCGGGTGGACGGACGGCGGTTCCCCCCAAGGCGGCGATCGGATCGGTCGATACGAGTGTTTTTGTCCCATCGGATCCAACGCCCGGATATGCTCGATTACTTCGATCTCGAATCGGATCTCAGCGAGGAAGAGCGGATGGTCCAGAATACGGCCCGAGAGTTCGTCGAGGACCGCGTGCGGCCCGACGTGGGCGAACACTGGATCGAGGGGACGTTCCCGAAAGAGATAATCACGGAGATGGGGGAACTCGGTTTTTATGCGCCGAACCTCGACGGGTACGGCCTGCCGGACCTCTCGGAACGCGCCTACGGGCTGCTCATGCAGGAACTCGAAGCGTGTGACTCGGGGCTCCGATCGATGGCCTCCGTGCAGGGCTCGCTCGTCATGTACCCGATCCACAGCTACGGAAGCGAAGAACAGAAAGAAGAGTACCTCTGGGACCTCGGGGCGGGCGAGAAAGTCGGCTGTTTCGGACTCACTGAGCCCGAACACGGCTCGAACCCCTCGGCGATGGAGACTCACGCCGAACGCGACGGTACCGGATACGTTCTCAACGGCGCGAAAACGTGGATCACCAACTCGCCGATCGCGGACGTCGCCGTCGTCTGGGCGAAGGACCGCTCGGACGGCGACACGGTCCGTGGGTTCCTGGTCGATACGGACAAACCCGGCGTGACGACGAACAAGATCGATGAGAAACTCTCGCTTCGGGCGTCGATCACCGGCGAGATCCACCTCGACGACGTTCGAGTCGAGGAATCGGACGTGCTTCCCGGCGTCGAGGGAATGAAGGGGCCGCTGTCGTGTCTCACCCAAGCCAGATACGGGATCGCCTGGGGTGCGATCGGCGCAGCCAGAGACTGCTTCGAGACGGCCCGCGAGTACGCGACCGACCGCGAACAGTTCGGCACGCCGATCGGCGGCTTTCAGCTTCAACAGGACAAACTCGCCGAGATGGCGACCCAGATCACGCTCGCACAACTGCTGGCATACCGGCTCACCGACCTGAAAGAGCGCGGCGAGATGCGCCCCCAGCATGTCTCGATGGCCAAGCGGAACAACGTCCGGATGGCCAGAGATCAGGCCCGCATCGCCCGCGAGATGCTGGGCGGGAACGGCATCACGGCGGACTATTCGCCGATGCGCCACATGGCAAACCTCGAAACGGTCTACACCTACGAGGGTACCCACGACATCCACACGCTCATCCTAGGCGAGGATCTCACGGGGCTCCAGGCGTATCAGTAATATCCAGTAACGGGTCGGCGAACGGTCCGTTCACCACCCTTCGAACTCGGCGATCGCAGTCCGCCATTCGTCGGGAACCGGAGCGGCTTCACCGGTCTCGCGGTCGGTGTTGACCTGGACTGTCTCGGCCGTCGCGGCGACCGTCGTCTCCTCCGTCGCAGGCTCTGTCGCCCGGATCTCGTACTCCATCGGAACGCTTGAGTTGCCGATCTCCGGGACCCGAACCGCGACCTCGACGGCCTGTTCACGGGTGATCTCGCTCCGATACTCGACGGTCAACTCAGCGATGACAGTGTGTAACTCGTCGAAACGGACGCCGACAACTTCGTCGTAGTAACTCCCGCGGCCTTCCTCGAGGTATCTAACATAGGGGACGTTGTTGACGTGTCCGAGCGTATCGAGATCGCCGAATCGGACTGTGATCGGCTTAACGAATCTGAACTCGTCCATATACCGCATTACTCCGGGGCGGTCCTAAAACTTCTATGGGGTGATCAACCTTTCCCAGCCGTGTTCAGGTGTCCGCGAGGGCTTCAAGCGTCTTTTCGGCCCACTGGGCGGCGAACGCCGGACCGTGCTCGCGGTAGGCGGCTGTATCGAGCGTGTCGAACGGCGTGGGGAGTTCGACGTCGTGTTTGACGGCGCTACAGGCCAGCTCGGCCGCGTCGGCGAAGTCCGTCCCGCCGACGGCGACGTCCCGGGAGAGCCCTCCGAGCCGTGGTTCGAGGCGCTCGCCGGCGTCGACCCACTCGGCGTGGAGATCAGGGTACGCTTCGGTCCAATCGGCGAAGACATCGCGGGTCCGGAGACCGATGTGGGCCGTATGGAGGGCGGCGGCGAGTTGGTAGGCCCCGCTGGGCGAGAGCGGGACGACGTCGACGAAGTCGGGGTAGGTGTCCCCGAAGAATCCGAGAAAGTGTTCCGAACAATCAAGGCCGATCTCGACGAGAGCTTCGGCGATCAGAAAGCGAACGAATCCATCGGGCGAACCGGCCAGTCTGGGTTTGACGAACACGGCTGGTGGGGTCGTCTGCTGGGTCCAACAGACGCCGCCGTCGCCCGGGGCACCGACCGTAAACGACTCGCTGGCGAGACGTGAGAGTGTCTCCGGCGCCTCGTCCGGGATCCACGATTCGTCGTACGATAGCGGGTCGACGCCCTCGACGACGGCGATCAGGTTTTCCCCGACTGAAGGGGGGAGCGTCTCGAAATCACGCTGGGTGTCAAAGACGAGGGCGTCGGGCGCGTGATCGTCCCGTATTCCAGCCAGTTCGTCCGTGAGGATCCGCCGGTCAAACATTACGCAACCGTGATACCGACGAGCAACAGCAGTCCGACGACGACGGCGATACCGATCGTCCCGAGAACGACTTTTGTGGGCTGACTCATGTTCGGTTGGTTCTCCGGGAAACGATTTAAACTCTTCATTTCGACGCGGGCGTGGTTCGATTCTCCACCGGAAACGGAGGGGTTCGACGGGTCGATACCGTGGCGCTGGGTTGTCCCTCAGTTTGTTTCGTCGTTTCGCACCGCCCACGGACGGAGAATCGAATAGACGGTCCGGGATCGAGGCGCGTCAACACCGTGCTCGTCGGCCTTCCGGACGACG
>Ga0102942_1000053_pt1 | contig 35231 bp, 37 predicted proteins | sample SalPon2_C_H2O_MG_FD_78171 | JGI IMG/M metagenome (GOLD analysis project Ga0102942, IMG submission 78171) | Salt pond water microbial communities from South San Francisco under conditions of wetland restoration - Salt Pond MetaG R2_C_H2O_MG | ecosystem: Environmental > Aquatic > Non-marine Saline... | reverse complement strand
CGCCCTCGTCGGCGAGCGCCAGCGCGATGGTTCGACCGATCCCCTGGCTCGCGCCAGTGACAAGAGCGGTGGTTCCGTTGAGCATTATGTTTCCTTTGGAAATTTCGCCCCGTTCGCGGCGGTGTTCGTTCCGGCGTGAGCGAACGTTCGGTTCACTGGTGACTCCGACAGTGCGTTCGGGTTCGGTCGTAGGTACTTCGTGCGCATGGCTTATTTCCGCCGGCGGAGACGTTAAAACTCTTTCCGGCGTCCGATCGTCGCGCCAATCAGGTGCGGTCCCGGAGCGGCGACGCCCGCGCTGTTGGCGAATGACTCCCATTCGTTCATGTTCGCCCCGTCGCGCTGTCGAAATTGCCGTTTCTGTCGCGTTCGGCCGTCGCCGTCACGGACGAAGTGTCTGCAGCTAGGTGTACCGCGAGCGTAGGAACTTCCCGATGAGCGCGAGCATCGACAGTGCCATTACGGCCGCGAAGGCGACGACGAACCCGGAGAGGCCGCCGAGTCCCGAGGCGACCTGCTCGCGGATGAAATTCCCGGCCAGCACCGCGGTGATGCCGACGAGCGCGACCCCGCCGGCGTTCGCGAGTCGCGAGTTCGGTTCGGGAACGGCATCGGAGTTCAACAGATACAGCACCACCAGGAGCGCGAACGGCGTTCCCACGAGGCCGAAGGCGAGCACGAGCACGAGCAGCGGGAAGAACGCGCCGCCGATGAACGCCCCGGCGGCCGAGATCAGCGCAACGGCGACCAACAGCCCTCGGTATCGCGAATCGGAGACGTCCGTTCCCCAGCCGAGTTTGTCGGCGACCAGATACGGCGGGACGATTGTGTTTCCGCCCAGCGTCGACACGGCCGCCGCCCACAGGCCGAGCAGGAACAGCCACTCCGCGGCCGGGCCGACCAGTGGACCGAGCGCCTGCGATGCGGAGATGGCAGTGAGATCGCTCGCGGCGACCTCCGGGGAGTGCAGCACGCTCGCCGCGACGAGGAAGACGGCGAGGCTGTAGATTCCGAAGGCGACCAGCATCGACGAGCCGACGTCGAAGGTCGCGAGCCCGTAATCGCGGGCCGTCCACCCCCGTGCCCGCATCGTGTAGGTATGCATCGTAACGAGGGTAATGTGGACTGCACCGCCGAGGATGCCCGCCGCCACGATGGCGCTGTCCAAGCCGCCGGGAAGCGTCGGAACGATCCCGCCGGCCGCGCTGCCGACGTCGACTGGGACCACGACGAGGGAGGCGAGAAACGCGATCACGACGGCGGTAACGAGCACTTTCGCGACGATCTCCAGGAATCGGTACCCTCGTCCCGCAAGCCCGACTGCAAGTATGAGGGCCCATGCGACGCCCCAGAGCCGGGCGTCGACGCCGGTGACGGTTTCGCTCACGTCGGCGAGCGTCTTCATGATGACGAGCTGTGCCAGCCCCGCCGCCAGCACCGCGTCCGCGACCAGCACCCAGGCCCACCCCTCGCCCAGGTGGGTCTCGACGGCGCTGACGATCCCGGTCTCCGTCAGCAGTCCTAGCCGCATGGAGAGATACTGGGCGAGCGTCCCCGCCAGCGCCGAGAGCACGACGACCCACAGGAGCGCGTACCCGAACGTCGCCCCCGCCGTGACGAGCGTGGCCATCGAAGCCGGCCCGGCGGCGATAGCGCCCGCGATCCACGACGGGCCCATCTTGCCGGCGTACTCGCCGATCCGTCCGAACGAAGCTGACTCTCCGACTCTCGCCGACGTATCCCCGCTCATGACTACGTCTCACCGCATCCCGGGTTAAGCTTTTCTACGGAGTTATAACACCCAGTGGTAGCTAGGATCTGTCAACCGATACGTCTCTCCCGGAGGTATCACGTGATCGAGGTTCGTCGTGAATCGACCGTAAAACAGCCTGCTTGCGTTCCGCTTAGCGCTCAGTAGACCGCGTCCTCGATGGCTTCGTCCAGTTCGTCGAACTCGGCGAGGTACTCGCGCCGTTCGGCGCGCAACTCGCGTAGTTTCGTCTCGTAGTTGTCGACGTGATCGGAAACGGCGAACGCCTCGATATCGAGTCCCGGCACCGACCGGGGGATCGTGAGATCGATCGCCTCGCTGTCGGTCCACTCGACGGTTCCACGCGCGAGTTCACGCAGGAGCGTGACCGACTCGTTGACGCCGATGTCCTTCGAGTGGTTGCCGAGATGGCCCGTGTTGAGGACGAAGCAATCGAGGTCGAGATCGTCGATGAGATCGCGGAACCGGTTGCCTTCCTCGCCTTCGGGGCCGACAATAAAGGGGTTGGTACCGACGACACGGATCGATTCGCCGGCTTTCGATGGGTCGCCGGCGCTGGTCTGGATCGACTCGCCGAGCATGAACGCCGCGGCGGCCTCCTCCGGTGAGAGCTTTGCGACCGGCGGCATGACCGGGTTGCGCGTGATGAAAAACACCTGATCGACGGCTTCGAGATCGATGTCCTCGCCGGCCGAGGACAGATGCTCTCTGAGAATCGCCGCCCGGCCGTTCGAGGTGTGTTCGTCGCTCTCGAAGTCGACCGCCCCATCGTCGTCGACGGCGACGTTTTCCAGGACCGCCGACTCGTGGGTTGCGGCGTCGTACATCGCGGGCTGTTCGTCGGGGTCGAGGCCGATGGTTTTGATGTAGAGGCCGTTGCCTTCGCTGCCGGCGACGGTGCCGTCGGGCAACAGCGCACAGACGTCGTCTTGCAGCATCGTCGCCGACTCGGGGTCGTCGAGCCAGAGGCCGTGGGCGGTCAGCGTCGACTTGCCGGTCGCCGAGAGGCCGAGAAACACCTGGCCGACGGTTTCGAGGTCGCTGTCGTCGGTTTCGAGTGTCACCCGCTTGCTGCCGGCGTGGAGACCGAGGCCGCCACGCTGTTTGGCGCGACGCATGAACAGCCGGAGAAAGGACTTCTTGGCTTCGCCGGAGTAATCGCTCCCGAGGACGGCGGTGACGCCGGTGTCCGGGAGCACGCGGATCGCGATTTCGTCGTGGTCGGGGATTTGAACGGTGAGAAAGTCCGGTTCGGCCCCGGTTTCGGCCGGTTCGAAGAGTTTGGTGACCGTCAGCGCGATGCGGGCGTACCGTTTCGGGACGTAGTACCGGCCGACGTAGGTGTGGTCGGGATGGCGTCCGATCCGGCGGTCGAGACAGACCATCTCGTGTTCGCGGGCGTAGTCGAGTGCGGTTTCGATGTGGGCGTGATCGGCGGCGTCGAACTCGTCGTCGACGGCGTTTTTGGTTCGGTCGGCACAGCGAGAGCGCTGCTCGCTCACGTATGCCGGGGAGCCGAACTCCGTCGTCGTCTCGAGCTCCCGGGAGAACTCCCGGAGCTGCTCGAGCGACGGGTCGTAGACGACGTTGTCCGCGTCGGTCGGATCGGGAAGCGCCGTCTCCGGTGACGGGGGCATCAGCCCGGTATCTGACATTGTAGGAGAAAGAGGAACCCGAGGACAGATAAATATAGCATATCTGAGCGAGTCTGCCATCGGTTCCCAAACCGGATGGCTGGGTTTATTCGCGCCCACGCCGAACTTCGATGCATGTCTGAGGACGGGCGCGCCCCCGGTCGCATCGATACTGATCTGTTTATCACCGTTTCCGGGCCGCCGGGCTGTGGCGTGACGACGCTGTGCGAGGCGCTTTCCGAACGGCTCGATTGTGGCTACGTCTCCGGCGGCGAGGTGTTCCGCGAGATCGCCGACGACCGCGGGATGAGCCTCTCACAGCTCACCGCTGAGGCCAGCAGCGACGCCGAATTGGATCGCGAACTCGACCGACGACTCCAGGGCATCGCCGAGAAGTGGGGCGATGCCGACAAAGCGTTCATCCTCGAATCGCGGCTGGCCGGCTATCTCGCCGCGGGGCACGCGGATCTGCGGATCTGGCTCGATGCGCCCGAGGAGGTCCGGGTCGATCGCACGAGTGACCGCGAGGAGTTCTCCGCCGAGATGCGCGTCCGGGAAGTGATAGAGGAGAAACGCTACGCCGCCTACTACGGCGTCGATCTCAGCAACCGGTCGTTCTACGATCTCGCGATCAACACGGCGAGATGGGGCCCCGATGGAACCCTCGCGGTGGCCGCGAGCGCCATCGAGAACTACGATCCAGACGCCGACGAAGGGGCCTTCGATACGCCGGAACTCAACCTCTAGGCACGCCCGTACGGTCGGGACCGGGCTCTATGACGACCGGGAGGCCTATACCGTCGGCGGCTTTCTGCCCGTGTAATGTCCGAGGGATCCGACCGACGGCGGTTCTCCCGCCGTCGACTGCTCGCGGGGCTCGGTGCGGCGTCGTTCGGCGGGATCGGCTGGACGCGGCTCCGCGGCGAGTACGACCGATCGCAGTCCGGCTTCGACCCGGAGATACTGCCTTACGACGAGACGTATCCGGACGACGACGGGATCACGATGTTCAGACGAGGGTTGCGTCGGCTCGGGTACTACCCCGACGCCGTCGTCCCCGACGCCGTCGAGGTCGAGTGGTCGATGCCGGTCAACGGGATCGGCCACACCGCCGCGAAATCGACCCCCCGGCCGACGCCGGACGGCGAGACCGTGTTGATCCCGTCGGACACGGGGAAGCTACACGCGGTGCGGCCGGACGGCGAACAACTGTGGTCCGTCGAGACCGGCGCGTCAGAGAGTCTCGGCTTCCACGGGACGCCGCTTATCGTCGACGGGACGGCCTACATCGGCGGCTACGACGGCTCGATGTACGCCTACGATGTCGAGACGGGCCGCCGCGTCTGGAAGACCTCGAACTGGCGGCTCCACGGCGCGATCGCGATCGGTTCCAGCCCCGCTTACTGGGACGGCGTCATCTACGTCGTCGCCGAGTACAACTACCCCTGGCAGGAGCCCTCGGGGACGATGTGGGCGCTCGATGCGACGACAGGCAAGCCGCTGTGGAACGACAGCCGTCCGTGGGGGATGCCCCATCCCTCGACGTCGATCGATCCCGAAACCGAACGGATGTTGATCGGCTCGAACGACGGCGTCTGTTACTGCTGGGAGTTCCCCTCGCTCGACCCGGCCTGGGAGTTCCAGACCGGCGCGGAGATCAAGGGGACGATCCCGACCTACGAGGGCGGCGCGTTCGTCGGTTCGTGGGACGGCAACTTCTACCGGCTCGACCTCGAGGACGGCACCGAGGAGTGGCGCTTCGAGACGGATCGAATCATCATGTCGAACCCCGGCATCGACCCTGACACCGGAATCATCTACGTCGGCGGCGACGACCGCCAGGTCCACGCACTGGACACCGAGACCGGCGAGGAACTGTGGTCGGAATACGTCGGCGGGACCGTCCTCGGGTCGCTCACCGTGACCCAGGAGACCGTCTTGGTCGGCTCCTACGATACCCACCTGTACGCGCTGGACAAAGCGACCGGCGAGGTGCGCTGGCGCGTCGAGGGCGTCGGCCACGTGACGAGCGCTGCCGTCCCCCACGACGGCCGGATTTTCTTCGCCGAGCGGGGCGACATCTCCGGTTACTGGAGCGACGAGCCTTTCCAGCTCCACGAGCGAGGCCACGCATACAGCCTGGTCCCCGCGTAGTTCCTCAAGACATATACCGACGGGGTGACTCCGCCGGTGTATGCGACGCCGAGCCCTCCTCGTCGCCGTCGGTAGCGCAGCCCTCGCCGGCTGTCTCGATCGTGAGCCGAACGGCGACTCGTCGGGAACTGCCCCCGACGACGGTTCGAACGGCACCGATGATTCTGCCAACCCGGACGACGAGCCCCCCCTGATCGCCTCGACGGACCTCGCAGGCGAGTGCCCGCCGTACCCGGACGAATACGTCGTCTGGTACGACGCCGTCGTAGCTCACGAGCGTGACATCGCGGATTTCGAAGTCGTCCTCGAACCCGACCCCGAAACGGTCGAACGCGGCGAAACGATCGCGTTCGAACTCGCGAACCGATCCGAGACGCGGTTCGCGACGAACTTTTACAACTGGCGGCTTCACAAGCGCGTCGACGGCGAGTGGTTCGACATCGCGCCCCAGGAGTACCCCGAACCCCTGATGTCGATCGACCCCGGCGGCACGCACACCTGGCGGCTGACCGTCGCCGAAGACGCGGTCGCCGACGGCGAACCCGTCGACCGGAGCGGCGAGACCGGAACCGAAGAGCTCTCTGTGGCAGCACTGGGCGGGGGACAGTATGCGTTCCGCGCCCGGGGCTGGTTCGAGGATAGCTACGAAGACGGGACGTACGCGTTCGGCGCGACGTTCGACGTCGACGCACCCACGTTGTCGATCACACCGACGAACGCTATCGTCGATACACGCCGCGAGGACGATACTCTCGTCGCCGAATCCGATCGAGGGGATCCCGAGGACGGTCAGTTCGCTGCGTACGAACTCCGTCGCGTCGGCGAGGCCGGCTCGAACGGAGAGTTCCCCGCTGACGAGGACGTGACGCGGCTGATCACGGAACAGGTGCTTCGGAACAATCAGTTGCGCGACGCCATCGCACTGACGATCGAGTACGACGTCGACACCGTTCGGATCGAGGAGCACACAGGTGTTACTCCCGTCTTCGGATCGAACTCGGACGGCTACTACGAAATCGACGGCACTCTCTATGAAGTAACGACCGAAGCGATCGACGGAGCCACGATCGATCTGTCGTCACGCTGATTACCCCGCCCTCCGTTCGTTACGCCATGTCGAAACACGGAGCGCCGACCACCGGGGGAGATCCGGCCGCCGACGCCCGGGCCGGATACGACTATCGGAACGACTCGGTCGAGCGGCCCGATCTGCGGCACGGCCTTGCCGCCGCGGTCGAGGGCGACGTTCGATTCGACGCGTACTCGCGGTCGATGTACGCGACCGACGCGAGCATCTACGAGATGACGCCGATCGGCGTCGTCTTTCCGAAATCGACCGACGACATCGCTGCGGCCGTCGCTTATTGCGCCGAGCGCGGGGTAGCCGTCCTCCCCCGGGGCGGCGGGACCAGCCTCGCCGGACAGACGGTGAACGAGGCGGTCGTGCTCGACTTCACCCGGTACATGGACGATCTCGTGGCGGTCGACCCCGACGGACGGACGGCCACGGTCCAGCCCGGCATCTATCTCGGCACGCTCAACGACGCGGTCGAACCCCACGGGCTGAAGTTCGCCCCCGACCCGGCCTGGGGCGACAAGAGCGCGATCGGCGGCGCGATCGGAAACAACTCGACGGGGTCGCACTCGCTGCAGTACGGCAAGACCGACGCCTACGTCGAGTCGGTCGAGGCGGTGCTGGCCGACGGGACCGTGACGACGTTCGGCGAGATCGCCCTCGATGACCTGCCGGCGCTGGCCGACGGCGACGGTCTGGAGGCGTCGGTCTACGCCGAGATCGCCCGAATACTCGACGAGGAGGGCGACCTGATCGAGGAGCGTTATCCGGATCTCAAACGGAACGTCTCGGGGTACAATCTTGACTGGCTCGTCGAGGACGCACGCGGGGCAACCCGGGGCGTCGGGGAGCCGGACGCCGACGGCGGGACGGTGAACGTCGCGAAACTGCTCTGTGGCAGCGAGGGGACGCTCGCGATCGTCACCGAGGCGACGGTCTCGCTGGAGCCGATCCCGGAGACCAAGGGGATGACGCTCCTGGCCTACGAGTCGCTCGACGACGCGATGCGCGACGTCGCGCCGATCGTCGAACACGGCCCGGCGGCGACCGAGGTGATGGACGACGTCTTGCTGGATCTCGCCCGCGACACCCCGGAGTTCGAACCCGTCACGGAGATCCTTCCCGAGGGGACGGGCGCGGTACTCATCGTCGAGTTCTACGCGGACAGTAATGCCGAGGCCAAAGAGCGGGTCGCCACGCTGCTCGACGATCGGCTGCCCGACTACGAACCGGAGACCGAACCGGACGGGACGGTCCCAGAGGCGAACGCCGACGTCGGGACCCACGCCTTCGACGCCATCGAAGCCTACGACGATGAAAGCAGGGCGAAGGTCTGGAAACTGCGGAAGTCCGGGCTTCCGATCCTGCTCAGCCGGACGACCGACGAGAAACACGGCTCGTTCATCGAGGACACTGCGATCCCGCCGGCGAACCTGCCGGAGTTCGTCGCCGACTTCAAGGAAATCCTCGAGGCGCACGACACCTACGCCAGTTTCTACGCTCACGCCGGCCCGGGCGTGTTGCACATCCGGCCGCTCGTGAGCACCAAGACGGTCGAAGGCGTCGAGACGATGGAGTCGATCGCCGACGAGGTGACCGACCTCGTCGTCAAGTACGACGGCTCCGTTTCGGGCGAGCACGGCGACGGCCGCGCCCGGACCCAGTGGAACCACAAGCTCTACGGCGACGAGCTCTGGGAGACGTTCAAGCAACTGAAGACGGCGTTCGATCCCGACTGGCTTTTCAACCCCGGCCAGGTCGTCTTCCGCGAAACGAACCCGAACCACATGACCGAGAACCTCCGGTTCGATCCGGAGTACCAGTTCGACGCCGGTTTCGAGCCCGACCTCGAGTGGGACAACGAAAACGGGATGCAGGGGATGGTCGAACTCTGTCACGGCTGTGGCGGCTGTCGAGGGCCACAGGAGACGACCGGCGGCGTGATGTGTCCGACCTACCGCGCGGCGGAGGAAGAAATCACGAGCACTCGCGGCCGGGCGAACGCCCTCCGGGAAGCGATGAGCGGCGAACTCGATCCCGACGAGGCGTTCTCCACGGAGTTCAAAGAGGAGGTGCTCGATCTCTGTATCGGCTGTAAGGGCTGTAAGATCGACTGTCCGAGCGGCGTCGACATGGCGAAGCTGAAAGCCGAGGTGACTCACGAACACCACGAACGTGAGGGCGCGCCGCTTCGCGACCGGCTCTTCGCGAACTTCGATCTGCTCGCCCGCCTCGGGAGCGCAACCGCGCCGATTTCGAACGTCGCCGCGGAACTGCCGGGCGCCCGGCAGCTGCTCGAACGGACGCTCGGCATCGATTCCGACCGGCCGCTTCCGACGTTCCACCGGACCACGTTCGAGGACTGGTTCGAGGAGCGCGGCGGCGCGGTCGCCTCGACCGAGCGCGCGAGCGCGGCCACCGGCGACGGCCCGAACCGACGGGCGGTGCTGTACCCCGACACGATCACGAACCACTGTAACCCGGCGGCAGCGAAGGCGGCCGTCGAAGTCCTCGAATCGGCCGGCATCGCGGTGACGGTCCCCGAGGGCGTCGGCGACACCGGGCGGCCGGCGTTCTCGAAGGGACTGCTCGACGCCGCCCGTGAGGCCGCCCGAGAGAATCTCGACGTTCTCGGCCCGCTCGTCGAGGAGGGCTACGACGTGGTCGTGATCGAACCGTCCGACGCCGTGATGTTCCAGTCGGATTATCTCGATCTCTATCCCGATCCGGTGACCGAGCGGGTCGCCGAACACACCTACGGCGTCTGTGAATATATCGACGCTTTCCGGCTGGACGAGGCGCTGTCGTTTGGCCCCGACTCGGACCCGCTGGCCTACCACGGCCACTGCCATCAGAAGGCGACGAAGAAGGATCACCACGCCGTCGGCGTCCTCCGTCGGGCGGGCTATGAGATCGAGCCGCTCGATTCGGGCTGCTGTGGGATGGCCGGGTCGTTCGGCTACGAGGCCGAACACGCCTCGATGAGCGACGCGATCGCGGGGATCCTCTACGGGCAACTCGACGACAGCGACGCCGACCGCGTCGTCGCCCCGGGCGCGTCGTGTCGGACGCAACTGCACAACCGCGAGGGCGTCACCGACGAGCCACCGACGCCGATCGAACTCGTCGCCGAAGCGCTCGAACGGTAGTCACGTTTCAGCCCCGCCGCTGTTTCGGGTCGACAACCGGAGCCGTACGTTTCAAATCCCCTCCGCACACAGAGGCGGATATGTCTGCCTCGGAACTCGCGGCGCAGGTCAAGGCGGCGCTCGATGTCGATGCCGAGGCGTTCGAGGCGCGGGTCGACGCCGAAGCCGACGCGTTGCGTGCGGAGATCGCCGACGGAACCTTCGATAACCCGCAGGCCATCGTCGGTCTGGAATACGAGTTCTACGCCGTCGACGACGAAACGGACGCACTCATGCGGGTCCCCCGACGACTGCTGGAGTACATCGGCTTCGAGAAGGAACTCGGGCTGCACAACGCTGAACTCTCGACGACGCCCCAGCCGTTATCGCGGTACGGGCTCCGCGCCCAGGAGGCCGAGGTGCAGGCGAAACTCGACGCCGCCCAGACCGAAGTCACTCGCGAGGGGATGGCGCTCGTCAGCGACGGGCTCTGGACGGTGCCGCCGATCGGAGAAACGGCTTCGGGGTACCTCACCGACAGCATCGAGGAAGACGGCATCCGGATGGCGACGAACATGTCGCGTGCGGTCCGGTATCACGCGATGGCCAACACCGATTACGCCGCCGAACTCCAACTCGACGCACCCCACGTCTCGCTGTCGGCCGACACCGTGATGCCCGAAAGTCTCATCACGTCCATCCAGCCGCACTATCAGGTCGCCCATGCCCACGATCTACCGGAGAACTTCCGATACGCGCTCCGGATCGCCGGACCGCTTTTGGCCGTCTCGGTCAACTCGCCGTTCTTCCCGCCGGACCTCTACGACGCGGACGGCGAAACCGTCCTCGAGGAGTGCTGGATGGAAAACCGGATCTCGGTGTTCGAGTCGGTGCTCAACCCCGGCGACGAGCCGAAGGTCACGTTCCCGGCAGATATCGACAGCGTCGACGAGGCGATCGACCGGATCGCCGCCGACGCGACCGTCGTGCCCGCCGACCTGGATCCGGCGGGCCGCTTCGACGACGAGTTCGCCCACTTCAGACACACCCACGGGAGCTTCTGGCGGTGGGTCCGCCCCGTCTTCGACGGGCCGACGCGGACGGACGCGAACGCCCGCATCGAATTCCGGCCGCTGCCCAGCCAGCCGACCGTTCGGGGGACGATCGCCCTTCTGGCCGTTTTCGCCGGACTGCTCGAAAGCCTGCCGCGCCGCGAACACCCGGTTTTCGATCAGCCCTGGGAGGCGGCCGAGGCGAACTTCTACGGGGCTGTCCGCGACGGTCTCGAGGCCGATCTGGAGTGGGTGACGGCCGACGGGACGGAGACGACCGACACCCGAGAGATCTATGCCGAACTGTTCGAGTTGGCCCGCGATGGGCTCGAACTGCGTGGTCTCGACGCGGCCGAAGCCAACCGTTACATTCAGCCGCTCAGAGAGCGCGTCGATCGGCGGATGACGCCGGCCCGATGGAAACACGACCGCGTGAAAGCGCGGATGGAAGACGGCGAGCCGTTCGGACAGGCGATCTGGGGAATGCAGGCGGATTACATCGAGGCCCAATCTGAGACGCTCGTCGAGGGCAGCTTTCTCGAGTGGCTCGATTGAACCGGCCGGCGGCCGGCCGCTTTAGCCTTCGATCTCCGCGGCCGAAAGTACCTCTCGGTACCGGTTTCTGATCGTCACTTTGCTGACGTTGGCCGCCGCCGAGACGTCCGCCTGGGTCAGCCCTTCGTCGCTCAGCCGACTGGCTGCATACAGCGCGCTCGCGGCGATTCCGACCGGACTTTTGCCGCTGTGAACGCCCTCCTCGACGACCGTCTCGATGAGGTCGCGAGCGAGCCGTTCGGTCGACTCCGCACAGTCAAGTTCGGAGGCGAACCGCCCGACGTACTCGCTGGGATGTGCCGGTGGGACTTCGAGTTCGAGTTCCCGGTCGAGATACCGGTGGGCCCGCTTGATTTCGAGATCGTCGACCCGGCTGACCGTCGTCACTTCGTCGATCGAGCGGGAGACCCGTTCGAGCCGCGAGGCGGCGTACAGCGCGGCGGTCGACATCCCCTCGATCGAGCGGCCGCGCAGGAGATCAGCCTCGAGCGCCCGGCGGTAGATCGCACTGGCGGTCTCTCTGACCGGCTCCGGCAGTCCCAGCGCCGACGCCATCCGATCGATCTCTCCGAGGGCGTGTCTGAGGTTTCGGTCCTGGGCGTCCTCGGTCCGGGCGCGACGGTTCCACGTCCGTAGTCGATGGAGCTGTCTGCGCTTGCGGCCCCCGAGGGCGTTGCCGTAAGCGTCGGTCGTATCGAATCCGATCGTCGTCGATAGACCCTTATCATGGAGCATGTTCGTCGTGGGAGCACCGACCCGGGATTTCTCGTCGCGCTCGGCGGCGTCGAACGCGCGCCACTCCGGGCCAGCGTCGATCTGTTGATCGTCGACGACAAGCCCACAGTCGGCACAGACACGCTCCTCGCGGTCGCTGCCGGTGATATCACCGCCGCACTCCGGGCAGACGTCCTGGCTAACGGCGTCGGGCTCCGTCTCCCGTTCGTCCGGCGAACGGTCCGACAGCCGCTCGCGGCTCGTCATCGACGCTCACCACCGGCCGCGCTCGTGCGTCCGTTGTATGGGAGAACTCGGCTCGGCGACGGGGTAGATCCGATCGTGTAGCGCATGGAATATCGATTACAGTTCAGTAATCGAGTAACTATTAGAGGTTATCTAACAATAATTTTTCGACCGAGAGAAACCCTTTGCCGTTACCGAAGATATATTTCGCTCGTCGCCGGCAGCCCCGGCGTTCACGGCGGAACGGGGCCGAATCCGACGTGTTCACTCCTGAGTGACCGACTCCGTGCTGTAGCGCTCCTCGAGTTCGACGACGTCCTCGAGTCCGGTGACGTCGTTGCGGCCCTGCCAGGTGAGCAGTTCGTCCATCACGCCCTCCTGGGTCCCCGTCTCGGCGATCTCCTGGTAGACGTCCCGCATTGCCCTGGCGGCGGCTTTGAACCCCGTCGCCGGGTAGAGCACGACGTCGAAGCCCATGGCTTCGAACTCCGCGGCGCTGAAAAGCGGCGTCTCGCCGCCCTCGGTCATGTTCGCGACGAGTGGGACGTCTTCGAACGTCTCGCCGACCCGACGGAGCTCGGACTCGGAGGTCGGAGCCTCGAAAAAGAGCACGTCGGCTCCGGCGTCGAGGTAGGCCTCGGAGCGCTCGACGGCCGCCTCGAAGCCCTCGACTGCACGAGCGTCGGTGCGGGCGATGAGGACGAACTCGTCGTCCGTCCGGGCGTCGCTTGCGGCCCGGATCTTCTGGACCATCTCCTCGGTCGGGACGACCGATTTGTCCTCGAAGTGACCGCACTTCTTCGGGAAGGTCTGATCCTCGATGTGGATCCCGGCGACGCCGGCGCTTTCGTACTCCTCGACGGTCCGGACCACGTTGATCGGGTTGCCGTACCCCGTGTCGGCGTCACAGAACACCGGTACGTCGACGGCGTTCACCATCTGTCGCGCCCGGGTCACCATCTCGGTCATCGTGGTCACCCCGACGTCCGGATAGGCGTGGGTACTCGTCGAGACCGACGAGCCGCTCATGTAGACGACCTCGCCGCCGGCCTCCTCGATCAGGCTCGCCGAGAGGGCGTCGTATCCGCCCATCGCCGGCAGGATCTCTTCACGCTCCAGAAGCTCTCGAAACCGCGTCGTAGCGTCCATATCTCTCCCGTGGGACTGGCTGGGACATATTCGCTGCGATAGACGGTCTCGCACCGCCTCGGACCTGATGATACTATCGATCGGCCGAGTCCACGCTGTCGACGAAGCCGTCGACCGCGTCGGTCACCGCCCGCGCCTGCTCGATGTAACAGCACCGCTTGCCCGAGATGGCCTCGAACCGGCCGCGCGGAAGCGCCTCGGCGAGTTTCTCGCCGGCCGCCGTCGGCACGACGGGGTCGTCGGTCCCGTGACAGACGAGCGTCGGCAGCGAGAGTTCATACAGCGGCTCCGTCTCGAAGCCGAGCGCCGCCGATCGGTGCCCTTCGAGCGCCTCGCCGGTCGCGTCCTCGGCTTTTCGCCACTCGACGATCCGATCGACCGCGCCCGACTCGGCAAGGAACCGGTCGGTGAACGCGAGCGATAGCGACCATCGGAGCCGCGAAGGGTCCGACGGATGCAGCGCCGACAGCGCCTCGCCGTCGATTCGGTCACCCGACTTCGGGACGCCGAACAGCGACAGCGACCGGGCCCGGCCGTACTCGCGCGCGTACCGGAGCGCGACCATCCCGCCGAGGCCCGCACCGACGAGGTGGACCCGCCGGACGTCGGCGTCTCCCAGCACTGCCGCCAGATCCGCCACGAGTCGATCGAGCGTGTAGGGCTCCGCCGGATCGGAGCTATCGGTCCCCCGCGCTGCGTAGACGAGCGTGCGGTAGGGCCCGGAAAGCGCCGGTGCCTGCCAACTCCACATCCACGGTCCGAAGCCGACGTCCGGGACGAAGGCGACGGTCGGGGCGTCGCTCTCGTCGGACAGTTCGTATCGGAGCGTCGTTCCGTCCGTCGTGACCGTCGGCATGTCCGGCCCTTCTCGACGCCGGTAGATAGACCTGCCCCTGTCAGAAAGCTTCGTCCGGCCGTCGCTCACTCCAGCGCGTCGACGACCTGTTCGCACGCGGTCGGGACGCTTTTGGCCCGAACCGTCGCGGTGACGTATCGCCGGATCGAATCGTGCAGCCCTCTCGGCCGTACGTTGCTGTGATGACGGGCCAGTTCGTCGTCGGCGTGGAGGACACGCCACGCCGCGTCGGCCAGCACGCTGCGGACGAGCGCCGGCCTGGAGCTTTCTTCGAGCCCTGTCCGGATCGCCTCCAGCGCCGCTGATCGCATCGCCCGAACGTCCTCGCCGGTTTCGACCCGGAAACGATCCCCGTCGTCGATCCGGCTTTGGAGTCGGTCGTACGCGAGAAACCCGACGAGTGCGTCCGTGGCGGCCAGCACTGCCCTCGCTGGTCCGCCGGCGTCGTCGACGTTTCGGACGCCCGATTCGGCGTCGTCGTAGAGGCGATACCGGAGCCGGTCGGCCAGTTCGTCGGCTTCCTCGGGCTCCGACGGGAGTTCGTCCCGCCGCTGTCCGAGTGATTCAATCAGCGACTCGGCGGCGGTCTCGAACGTCGCTTCGAGGCTCCCGGCGTCGGACGGGAGAGTGGCCCGAAATCGGTCGTACAGATACCGGCTGTCTTCGAGGTGTGCCCGGGCGGATTCCGCGTGGTCGCCCCATTCGGCGACGGTCAAAAGCTCCCCTCGATCCCCGTAACTGGACGGGGGCCGACCACTGGAAACACGTTCGAGCGTGTTCCGGAGTTGGCCGTGGACGACGACTGCGCGGACGGGGTCCGTCCCGAGGTACTCGTACTCCGATCGGAACGCGCCCGCCTCGGCGACGGTTGACTGGTGTTTCGCCTGTAGTTCCGTTGCTGTCCGATCGTCGTCGACGAACGCCCATCCCGCCGCGGCGTAGCGGGCCTCGCTCCGGGCGCGGCGGAGCGACTCCAGCGCCGACAGTCGGGTCTGGGCTGATCTGGCCGAGTCGAGGTGTCCGGTCGCCTGCTCGGCTGCTTCCGTCAGTTCGCGTCGGACGTGTCCGTTCGGCACGTCCTCGGGCCCGAGCGGCATCGGCAGCGTCCCGAGCAGGTCGGTGACGCGGGTCGCGCTTTCCGTGAGCGTCTCGTCCTCGATCTCGACCGGAATGTCGTCGACGAGGATCGGTTCCGACTCGTCCGGATCCGGAACGTCCGGCAGCTGTGTGAGGCGGATCTCCTCGCCGGTGTCGCTCGATTGCGCGTCGAGTTCGCTACAGCCGGCCAACGCTACCGTGCCGGACGCAAGCAGGAATCCGCGCCGCGTCGGGGCGGGATCGGTCATTGCTCTGTCCCCCCGCCAGTGGCGTTCCCAGTTCCGCCGGTGGATCCGCCGCCCGTCCCCTCGGTGCCGGCGGGACCGCCACCGTGACAGCTCCCGCGTCCGCTGATGCTCGATCCGTAGGAGTTCACCTCGTCGGCGTCGAGGCTCGCGGGGATTCGGATGAGTCGAGATTCAAGCACCTTCGCGTCGGCCGAACAGCGCTCGTCGTACGGGCGGGTGCGCCGCACGTAGTCCGTTCGAACCTCGTCCGTGCTCCACGAGGTCGAACAGAGTTCGAGCCGAAAGCACTCCTGGACGCTGATCGTCTCGAGATAGAGTGTCTCGGCCTCGAAATCGGTCGCCGAGAGAAACGACGAAACCGACTCGGCGTCGGGGATATCCTCGATGATAAGCTCTTGGGCCCGTGATCGGGTGTCGATGATCACGTGTGACCGATGGCGTGACTGTCGCGCCCACCGGTCCGACCCGGTCGACGCTTCGTCGTCGTCTGGCATCCGTATCGGCGGGCTGTCGCCGCCAGTCCGGACTAGAGCGATGTCCGGATCGGTCTCGCGGTTCTCGCCCGAAACTGTCGCGTCCGGCCCGTCCGAGACCGATCGTGACGAACTCGATTCCTCGCCGGCGAGGAGCTGTCCGCAGCCGGCTAACCCGGCGGTCACAGCAACGGCTGTCTGGAGGAGATGGCGTCGTGTCGGGGGGACCATCTGTAGTGTTCCCGGATTGGAACACAATCGGATAAATGGCTTACGTCTCCGTGATGGCGGTGCGCGCCGGTTTCCGGTAGCTGTGATCGCTGCTGACGAACCGGGGCGCTCGTCCGATGGGTAGAATTTTTCCACCGGCGATCGAAGCCAACCTATGGATCCGATGGATCTCCGTGCCGATATTCCGGCCTGCGACTCGTGTGCCTACCTGAACACCGGTGCCAGCGGCCCGAGCCCGGACCCCGTCGTCGAAGCGATCGCCGAGGCCCAGCGCCGCCACGAGTTCGACGTCTGTTCGGTCGATCACTACACTGCGGCTGCCGAACGCTCCGAGGCGGCCAGGGAAGCCATTGCCGACCACATCGGCGCTGCTCCGGAGGACATCGCCCTGGTCGACGCGACCGGCGACGGCATCAGCCGGGTCGCGAACGCGATCGACTGGGAGCCGGGCGACCGGGTCGTGCGAACCGACTTCGAACACCCGTCCGGCGTGTTGCCGTGGCGGCGACTCGCCGACTCGGGCGTCGAGGTAACCGAACTCACCTGTCCCGGGGGCCGTCTCCCGATGGACGACTACCGCGAGGCCGTCGAGGGGGCTCGGCTCGTCTGTCTGAGTTCCGAAAGCTGGCTCCACGGGACGCGGCTGCCCGTGCGCGAGGCGGTCGAGATCGCCCACGACGCCGGTGCACTCGTCGTCGTCGACGCCGTCCAGACAGTCGGCCAACATCCCCTCGACGTGGACGACTGGGGCGCTGACGTCGTCTGTGCGTCGGGTCACAAGTGGCTGTTGGGTCCCTGGGGTGCCGGGTTCATGTACGTGGCTCCCGGCTCGCTGGAGACGTTCCGGCCACGCCACATCGGCTACCGGAGCACGGTCGATCCCACCGGCGAGGGCCTGGAGTACGAACCCGACGCGAGCCGCTTCGAGGTGTCGACGAACGCGGTCGCGCCCTACGCCGGCCTGATCGAGGCGATCGACCGGATCGAAGCCGTCGGCCTCGGGACGATCGAATCCCGCATCGAACGGCTCACCGACCGGCTCAAGGCGGGGCTCGGCGACCGGTGTCTCTCACCGGACGCTTACGAGTCCGGGTTGGTCGCCTTCGAGGTCGGGGACACCGACGCGTTCCTTGCGCGCGCTGACGAGGCTGGGATCGTCGTTCGAGACCTCCCCTCCGGAACGATCCGGGCGTCGGTCCACGCGTTCAATACGGCCGACGAGATCGACGCGCTCCTCGAGTTGTGCTGATCGGACGCCTTCGGAGCCACCCGTCGTAGCGCGACACTGCCTCCCACACTATAATTATGTATGTCCGGACCATGCGTAACGGTATGCCGGAATGCCAGAACTGCGGCGCGTTCGTGACGGCAGCGTACGCACGGGTCTTTACGCCGAACGGCGTCGAGAATCCGCGCGTCTGCCCACAGTGCGAAGACAAGATCCGGGACGGATCGGACGTCCGCGAGGCGCGTTCGACCCGGCGGACGTAATCGGTGCGATCGTTCCTTTCAGGTATTCGATTCTACCCGCTTAGCCGCCGCTTTCGGCGTCTTCGACGAGCGCTCTGGCTTCCGCGAGCAACTCATCTGCCCGGCGTTCCGAGCGCGCTTCGGCGGTGAGTCGGACGAGTGGCTGGGTCCCGCTGGCCCGGATCAGGAACCAGCCCGCATCGAGTTCGACCCGCACCCCGTCGAGCGTCTCGACGGTGTCGTAGTGCTCCAACACCTGCGTCTCGACGGCCGCCATCGTTGCTTCCTTGTCCTCGCATTCGATGCTCGCCCGCCGGATCGGATACGAGGGGATCGCTTCGAGCCGCGTCCCGATCGGTTTGGCCGCCGCGAGAACGGCCAGTCGGATCGCGGCCAGCGGGCCGTCCGGACACAGCGTCGCTTCCGGCCAGATCCACGCACCCGAGGGCTCGCCGCCGAAGGCGACGTCCTCGGCCGTCGCGGCCTCGGCGACGTGGACGTCGCCCACAGGGGTTCGGATGACCGAAACGTCGTCTTCGGCCATGAAGTCCTCGACTGCGAGGCTGGTGTCGACGGGAACGGCGACCCGGTCGCCGGCCTCGGCGGCGTCGACCGCAAAAAGCGACAGGAGAGCGTCGCCCGACAGGAACGTTCCATCGCCCGCGACGGCCCGGGTTCGGTCGGCGTCCCCGTCGTGGGCGATCCCAAGATCGTACTCGCCCCCGGCGACGAGCGTCGAGAGCGCCGTGCAGTTCTCTTCGGTCGGCTCGGAGGGACGCCCGGGGAACCGCCCGTCCGGCTGGGCGTTGAGCGTCTCGACGGCACAGCCCGCGCCGATGAGCGCCTCGACGGTGACGCCGCCCGCCCCGTTGCCGAGATCGACCGCGACGTCGAGATCGAGCGCGCCCGCGCCCCCGGCAGCTTCGACGAGCGCCTCGACGTGGCGTCTCCCTCCGTCAGCCGATGTTCGGGTCCCTAGCCCGTCCCACGGCTGGAGTTCGTAGTCGTCGGCTTCGATTCGCGCCGTGATTCGCTCCCGTCCGGCACTGTCGTAGGCCTGTCCGGAGGGCTGCCACAGCTTCAGGCCGTTGTCAGCCGACGGGTTATGACTCGCTGTCACGGCCACTCCGGCGTCGGCGTCGCGCCACCCGACAGCTCGTGCGATCGTCGGCGTGGCGGCGATCCCCAGGTCGATCACGTCCGTGCCGAGTTCCCGGAGCCCGGCCGTCAGCGCGTCGACGAGCGTCTCCCCGCTCGCTCGCGGATCTCGACCCACGACGACCCGGCCCGTCTCCACCCCGAGGGCTCGTCCGACCCGAAGCGCCAGGTCGGCGGTCACCTCCTCGCCGACCGGGCCACGGATCCCGCTAGTTCCAAACATACCGGTGACTCTCCGGCCAGGAGCAAAACTCTGGCCGTCGAGCGTCGATCGACGACAGCGGACACCGCAAGTGCTTTTTCGGTATCGGTCCCAGACGCGGGCATGAAACAGCCCGGCGGGACGGAGGCACAGAAGCGACGCGCCGGCGAGAGCGCCGCCGCGACCGTCCCCGACGGCTCGGTAGTCGGCCTCGGGACCGGCTCGACGGCGGCCGCGGCGATCCGGGCGCTGGGCCGACGGGTCGACTCCGGGCTGGAGATCCGGGCAATCCCCACTTCGTATCAGTCACGACAGCTCGCCCGAGAGGCGTCGATCCCCCTCGTAACGCTCGAAGACGCGACCCCGGACGTCGCGATCGACGGCGCCGATCAGGTCGCTGACTTCGATCTAATAAAGGGCGGCGGGGCGGCACACGCCCGCGAGAAGCTCGTCGCGGCGGCCGCTGATCGCCTTTCGGTCGTCGTCGACGGGACGAAACTCGTCGACGCGCTGGCGTGTCCGGTCCCGATCGAGGTGCTGCCCGACGCCGTCCCGGTCGTCGAACCGGCGCTGGAGGCGCTCGACGGCGAGCCGACGCTGCGGGCCGCCGAACGGAAGGACGGCCCCGTCGTCACTGACAACGGCAATCTCGTCGTCGACTGCGCGTTCGGCGAGATCGCCGCCCCGAGCGATCTCGCTGCCGACATCGCGGCGCTCCCGGGCGTCGTCGAACACGGGCTGTTCGTCGGGATGACCGACGAGATTCACGTCGGAACCGACTCGGGCGTCGACGTGCTCGAAGACGGGTCGTCCTGACCTCTCGCGAGCGCTGCCGCTGTTCGACGTGGCTCAAAAGAATTGAACGCGCTCGACCTTACAGGTCGCGCGGCTGGACCGTCTTGCGGTCGTTCTCCTCGGCTCGTCGCGCAGCGTCCTCGAGCAACTCCTCGACTTCGTCGTCGAGGGCGGCGTAGAAGTCCGAAGCAACGTTCATGTCATCGAGCGCTTCCTTCACAGCGGCTTTGACGATCAGGTCTGCCATACAGATCCCAGTTTTGCCGGCCCCTTTATATACTTTCCCAAAAGAGAGCGGTGTGGGTGCTTCTATCGCCTGTTTAGCGCCGAACGACCCCGGCCTCGACCGGGATCGATAGCCGGGTATTTAAACCCGTCCCCTGGAGAGCCCGCTTGTGTGCGTTACCCGCCGTTTCCGACCGCGCTGCGCGCCGAACGCGTGGATCATCCGCCCGGAACGGACGCGGCCGACAGGTTCCTATCCGTGGCAACGAACCGTTGTGGTATGCGCGAGATACTCGAGGCTGTCGCTGCGGGGGAACTCTCGCCCACGGCGGCCGAGGCCGAACTCAACGGCCACGTCGGCAACGACGCCGGACGATTCGACGCCGCCAGAGAGCGCCGGACCGGTATCCCGGAAGCCGTCATCGCCGCCGGGAAGACACCCGCCGAAACAGCGACGATGGCGGTCACGGCGGTCGAAACGACCGACAGCGCGCTCGTCACTCGACTCGACGCCGAGGCCGTCGAGACGTGTCGCCGTCGCCTCGAAGACCGGTTTCCCGACGTCGATATCGATCACGACAGCCGCGCTCGAACGCTCGTCGCCCACGCCCCCGGGTACGAGGCTCCGTCGCTCGATGCGACTGTCGCGGTCGTTACGGCGGGAACATCCGACAAGTTCCCCGCTGGCGAGGCCGCTGTCGTCGCACGCGAGGCCGGCGCGACAGTCGAGGAGATCGACGACGTCGGCGTTGCCGGGATCGCACGGCTATTCGATAACCTCGAGTCGATCCGCGCCGCCGACGTTCTCGTCGTCGCCGCCGGTCGGGAAGGAGCGCTACCGACAGTGCTTGCTGGACTCGTCGACGTCCCGCTGATCGGACTTCCGGTTTCGGCGGGCTACGGCCACGGCGGTCGCGGCGAAGCGGCGCTTGCTGGCATGCTACAGTCGTGTGCGCCGATCCTCGTCGTCAATATCGACGCCGGGTTCGTCGCGGGCGCCCAGGCCAGTCTCATCGCCCGCTCGGTCTCCGAAGCCAGGTCCGAATAGCGGGACTTAACCCCGTCGGATCCGGTGGTTTGGTACTTGTTGCCGAGGATATTAGTGTCTCGGAGTTCTTCTTATAGACACGCGCGAGGTGACCCCTCGCTGACAACAGAATGCCCAGATGTGACCACTGTGACGCGCACGTCTCCGGGCGGTTCGCCCGGGTGTTCGCCGACGAGAACGGACAGGTTCGTGCGTGTCCAAACTGTTCCGCGAACGCTGGTATCGCAGAGGTATCCAGAGACCGCGCCCACGAGTGACGGCGAGTCACGTTCGAGCGCGGATCGTCCCGATCCGCCGATGTTTTATCCGCCGCCGAGCAACCGACAGCGATGCCGACTGACTGGTCGCAGTTCGTCTACGTCCTCGAGTGTGCCGACGGCTCGTTTTATACTGGCTACACAACGGACGTAGAGCGCCGCGTGGCCGAGCACAACGCGGGGGAAGGCGCGAAGTACACCCGCGGGCGGACGCCCGTCGAGTTGGTCCACACCGAGGGGTTCGAGAGCCGATCGGCCGCGATGAAACGCGAACACGAGATCAAGACGCTTTCACGCGGCGAAAAAGAGCGTCTCGTCGACGATGGCGGGGCGTGATCCGGGACGCTCTCAGAGCACTAGCCGCTGACAGCTGCCACAGAGGTGCTCCTCTTTGACGTCGACCTCCCGGACGGTCGGCGAGAAGTTCATCACACAGCGGGAGTTATCACAGTGTTCGAGCCCCAGCGTGTGGCCGATCTCGTGGATGACCTCCTTGCGGACCCGGTCGGCGAAGATGTCGCTCGCCGGCCGTTCGGAGAACCCGCCGTCGGAGGAGGTCTGGAGCCGATACGTCGAGATGACAGAGCCGTTCCCGGAGAGATACGCCAGCCCGAACACGTAGTTTCGGCGGCGGTAGTACAGGTCCCGGTCGGTGATCGCGATGTTCTTTTCACCGGAGCCGATCCGCCCCGCGAGTTCGATGAACTCCTCGGCGCGGTACTGCTCGCGATCGGGGTCGTACGCGCCGTCGGGGAGGGGCTGGCCGTCGTGGATCGTAACCTCGCAGTCGTAGACCGACCGGAGCCCGCTCGAGGCCTCCCGCTTTACGACTGCCGGGAGGTCGCCGACCGGCACGATGTCGACGTGCATGCGAAATTATTAGATACCGTTGATCATAAACATCCCGACGTGCAACTCGACTGGATGGCGGCGCTCGTCGACCGCCTGGCCCGATACGACGAACTGACCGAAGTCGGCGTCGGTAACCGTCCCGACGTTGCGGCCGCACTGGCCGATCGTGGGTGCTCCGTCACGGCAACGGACCTCTACGACCGGACGGTGCCGGCTCCGGTCGAGTTCGTCCGCGACGACGTGACCGATCCCGATCCAGCGCTGTACGCCGACGCGGACGCGGTGTACGCACTGAACTGCCCGCCGGAACTCCAGGAACCGCTCGTGAACGCGGCGACGGCGGCCGGGGCGGACTGTCTGTTCACGACGCTCGGTGGCGATCCGGCCGTCGTCGACGCCACTCCGGAAACGCTGCCGACGGAGACGCTGTTCGGGGTCACGGCATGAACGCCGACGCGATCGTGCTCGACGTCGACGGCGTCCTCGTCGACGTCGCCGACTCCTATCGACGGGCGATCGTCGAGTCGATCGACCACGTCTACGGCGATACGATCGATTACGACGACATCCAGCTGTTCAAAAACGCCGGCGGGTTCAACAACGACTGGGAACTGACCTACGCGGCGGCGTTGTACGTGTTGGCCCGCCGCGAGAAGCCACGCCTCAGCATCGAGACCTACACGGGGCTGATCGAGGCCTCCGGCGGCGGTCCGGCGGCCGCCGAGACCGCTATCGCGGACGAACTCGATCCGGCGGCCCGCGAGAAGATCCTGGCCGAGTGGGACCGCGACCGGCTCCGGGACGTCTTCCAGCAACTGTATCTCGGGAGCGACCTCTATCGCGAACTCGAAGACGGCGAGCCGGACCTCGACACCGAGGGGTTCATCCACGACGAGCCGGTCTTGCTCACCGACGACACCCGAAAAGCCCTCGAATCCTGGCCGCTCGGCGTGCTCACCGGCCGGCCGGCGGCCGAGGCCGACATCGCGCTCGAACGCGTGGGGCTGTCGGTCCCGGAAAAGCGGCGGTTCACGATGGACGACTGGGAGGGGGGCAAGCCGGACCCCCACGCTCTCATCGAGTTGGCCGACCGTCTTGGGGCGGATCGCCCGGTCTTCGTCGGCGACACGCTCGACGACGTTCGGACGGTAAACAACGCGACTGAAGCCGATCACTCCCGGACGTTTCACAGCGTCGGCGTCCTCACCGGCGGCCTTTCCGGCGAGCGGGGCCGCCGCAAGTACCGCACCGTCGGGGCTGACATCATCATCCAGGATATCAACGAGCTTCCCGATCTACTCGAGTAACTGCCGGCCCGCTGGGGGCAACCGTCTCCGGTCACCCAACGGTTAACCCCTCGCCGGCCGACCCCTGTGGTATGCGAATCGCACTACTCGGCGGGACCGGCGACATCGGGCGCGGCCTCGCGCTCCGGTGGGGACGGGACACGGAACACGAACTGCTCATCGGTTCCCGCGACCCCGAACGGGCGCGCGAACAGGCCGAGGCGTACACGTCGGAACTCGCTGATCGCGGCGCAGACGCCGACTTCAAAGGATTCGAGAACGCGATGGCGGCCGATCGGGCCGACGTCGTCATTCTCGCCGTTCCGGCGTACCACCTCGTCGACACCGTCGAAGCGGTCGCCGACCGACTCGATCCGGAGACGGTTCTCGTTACGCCGGCCGTCGGGATGCAGCGCGACGAGGACGGCTTTCACTACAACCGTCCCGGTCCGGGCAGTGTCGCCGCGCTCGCCGAATCGGCGAAGCCCGACGACGTCCCTCTAGTCGGGGCTTTCCATAATCTTCCGGCAGGCGGGTTGGCCGATCTCGACAGCGAGTTCGAGTGGGATACGCTCGTTTTCGGCGAGGACGAAGACGCCAAGGCGACCGTCTCGCAACTGGCCGCCGAGATCGAGGGGCTCCGCCCGGTCGATATCGGTGGGTTGGCGAACGCTGCCGAGGTTGAGGCCGTGACACCGCTGTTGATCAATGTCGCGATGAACAACGACGAACTCCACGACCTCGGAGTGAAATTCCAGTAACGCCCGATCTGTGTCGATCGGAAACAACAGGACCGATCCGAAATGGGTTGTTCGGTCGAGTTATCGGGTATCTGGATCGAACTCCGTCGTTTCGACCTCGAACTCCGTGGCCTGTTTCGGTCCGTCGTGTGCCCGTTCGTACGCCGTCTCGTAACGTTTCAGCTTCCGGTAGAGAATATAAAAAAAGACGCCCTGATAGACGAGGACGAACCCGAAGAACAACACGAGGACCGGCACGCCGGGGACGAGGAGGCTGACCAGCCCCGGTACCAGCCCGACGAGGGTGTTGTACGTCGCGTGGATGAACGCGGCGATGAGAAGCCCCTTGACGACGATCGGCCCCGCGTTCTCGCGGTTGAACTTCGCCAACCCGAGGTAGTACCCGGCGAACGCGGAGTAGACGACGTGGCCCGGCCCCGCCAGCCCACGGACGGCAGCGATCTGCCCCCCGGCCTCGATCGTTTCGGCGAAGCCGTCGACGACACCGACCCCGGTCTGTAACAGCACCGACGCGGGCGTCTGGAGGTTCTGGGTGATATACAGCACGTTCTCGATGGCGGCGAAGCCCAGCCCGGCGATCGCCCCGTACACCGCGCCATCGACGACCGAATCGAACCGGCTGTCGCGGTACGGGTAGAGCCAGACGGCGAGCAGTTTAACCGTCTCCTCGACCGGCCCGACGACGAGATAGAAGAACAGGACAACCCCGACGAGCGGGAACAGCTGGACGAACCCGAATGCGGTGTTGATGATCGCGGCGAAGCCCGCAAAGAGCACGGCGAGAACGAAGGTCGCAAGAAGCAACGCCGGTGGCTCTCCGCTCGTGATGTCAGTCCGGTAGATGTAAAACGCCAGCAGTCCGGCCGGAATAGCCGAAAGCGCGGCCAGCCCGAGAATAAACGGGTCGTCGATGATGAGCCCGCCGGCCCCGCTCGCCACCAAAATGGCAATCAGTATGAGCACCCCGAGAGCGACGACGAAACGCCGCCCGGCTCTGACGACGCCACGATAGGTCCTGATTGCCAGCCGATCGAGCGCGGTCCGGGGCTCCCAGGCGGTGATGTCGTAGAGATCCTCCGAATCGTTCGCTCGCGTCTCGACCGGATCCTTCATACAACGTCCCACTCGCGGCACGACCCTAATCTTTCCCCCCCGCTCGGCGCGCGAATCGTCGGCTGTCCGGAAGCCGGGACGCTTTCAACGATCGGCCACGAACGGCGGGCATGCACTTCGACCAGCGCACACAGGCGGCGCTCCGGGAGTTCGGGCTCTCGACCGACGAGATAGCCGAAATCTCGGCATCGGTCGTCGAGGCGACCACCGACGAGGCCGATGCAATCGAGCGCTTTTTGTCGGGGCTCGAGACGGTGTACTCCGATATGGACCTGGCCCACTCCTCGGCCGAATTTCCCGAACACGATTTCGCAGCCGTCGAGCTTTACACACACGGTGCCGACCTCCGGGGTTACATCCGCTTCGAGAACTGGGGCGCCTACGTGGAGGACGGGCGCATCCTCTCGGAGTCGATCGTCGAACTGACTCTCGGGCCGGAGGTCCACGATCGGGTGCGCTTCGCGGCCGACCGCGAGGCGCTATGAACGTTCGGATCCGCGGCATCTACACGACTGCGCTCACCGAACTGCTCCGGGACGAACACGATATCGTTTCGGCGTCGCCGCCGATCCGCGAGCGGTTCGACGAGCAGTTCCCCGCCGCCGTCGACGACGTCACGATCCGGACGACAGACGACCGACTCGGCGTCGGATTGGCCGGTCAACGGGACGCAGTCTCCGAGATACGCGGTCGGCTCGAAGCGATCGCCCGGGACACGCTCGCGTGGGACGCGGTCGCGCCGAAGGGGGCCATCTTCGCCGGCGAGGTCTCCGAGACGCTCGGCTCCGGCGCAGTCGTCGATCTCGGCTCGGTTGACGGCGAGTCCGTCTCCGGGTTCCTCCCTTACAATCGGGTCGACGGCTACGTGGACGAAGGCGATCGATACCGCGTCCAGATCGCGACGCCAGCGCCGCCCTGGGACGATCGTCGGCCGTCGCTCGCGACCGATCTCCGGATCCCCGGCGGGCTCGTAGAACTCCGCCGCGGCGGGGGTGGTTCCACCCGCGAGACGGCTCGGATGGCCGATCTGCTTCCCGTCGACCCGCCGGACGGCTGGGCGCCCCGGTGGTCGAAGGCCGCGGACGAGGCCTCCCTTGACGCGATGGCCGAGGCACTCCGGCGGGTCAATGACCGGGCCGAGGCGGTCATGTCGGCGATCGCCGACGCCGGCGACGACCTCGGCCCGATCGTTGCCCCCCGTTCAGGCGCGTGGCTGTGGTTCGGCCGCGAGAGCCGGTTCGAACTCGACGACCACCGCCGGGCGGTCGAGACAACGATGACCGGGCACCATCGGACGAAAGCCGCTGCCGAGGCCGCCAGCGCAGCCGTCGACTTCGTCGAGGCGCTCTGTGAACCGACCGGCGAGTTCCCCTTCGAGGCCGTTACGCGACAGTTCGGGCCAGTCGAGGGTGACCGTATCGCGATCGATCACGGCAAACCCGACGGTCGGACCGTTACGCTCGGCCGCGGCGAGGTGACGGAACGCGATCCGGAGGGCTCGATCACGGTCGAGCGGGAGATGTCGGGTGGCGGCACCTACGACGCCCTCGGCGTCGAGCGAGTCGCGGGCGACATCGCGACGACGACGTTCGTCGAGGGGCGGTGGTGGTACGCGACCGTCTACAAAAGCGCCGATGGCGAACGCCGCGGGACCTACGTCAACGTCTGTACACCCGTGGAAATCTTTCCGGACGCGGTCCGATACGTCGATCTCCACGTGGATGTTGTCAAGGGGCCCGACGGCGAAGTCCGGCGGGTCGACGACGACGAACTCGACGAAGCCGTCGCGGCCGGACAGGTGTCAGAACCGCTCGCCGCCCGCGCCCGTGGGGTCGCCGCCTCGATCGAGAACGCGCTGTAAGCGGTCGCTGTTCGCGCGATTCAACCACGATCGGTCAGTTGATTCGGCGTCCGTCCGCTTCGTCGTGCCCGGCCTCGCGGACCGGGATCCCCCGTGACCGCAGCGCGGAGACGATCTTCGTCGTCGAAACGTCGCCGTGCTTGGCTGCGCCTTCGAGTGTGAGTGTCCCGCTTCGGTACAGCGCCAGTGCCGCGGTGAGTGTCCGAGATGACATGTGGCCTACGTCTGTACACTCTCTATACAGCGTATTAAACCTTCTCTGGGAATAGTTACCATATCGTTTTCTTATTTCCAATGAAAAAATACTAATGTGGTAGTAAGTGTCTGAAAAATAAATAGATACTCAGAAATACCGGCGGCTCAGTAGCTGTGTCGAATGGGGTGTGCTACCACCGGGTGCTCGTCAGGAAACGACTACGATAGTTCGTCTCAGGGGTCGAGGACGCCGACCTGCTCGCCCGGGAGTTCCTCCTCGTTGCCCCGCATCCGGCTCCGGCGGGCGAGCAGATACCCGTCCGCGGGCCCATCGTCCTCCGGATGGGCGTCTTGAATCCACAGGGTGTATCCCTGTGGGCTTGCGCTCCGGGCCCACTCGCGGGCCAGCGCCTTCGAGTCGAACGCTCGGTGTCGCCCCTCGGCGACGATCCACGCGCCGACCGCCCGGCTCACCCGACGCGCGGAGGGTTTCGCTGCGACTACGTACCCCTCGTCCATACCGATCCCAGAACCGTCGAGGCGAAAAGCTTTGGTTCCGTTCGTTCGTTCTATGAGCGATGCCACACGAGGCGACCGTCCACGGCCTCGGAGTCAGTGTCGACGGGGAAAGTGCGGAGGGAACGCCGGCCGACGGAACGCCGGTCGTCGTCCTGCGCGCCGACGACCGGGCCGTTCCGATCTTCATCAGTGCCGATCAGGCGAAATCGATCTCACACGCCATCGAAGGTGAACCCTTCGAGCGCCCGCTCACGCACGATCTCTTCGTCGAGATGCTCACCGAGTTCGGTGGCGCGATCGACCGGATCCGCATCGACGGACTCGCGGAAAACACGTTCTTGGCGAAAATCGACGCCGAGCAATACGCTGCCGGCGAACGCTCCGAACTCACCTTCGATGCCCGCCCGAGCGATGCGATCGCGATCGCACTCCGGGTCGAGTGTCCGATCCTCGTCTCCGATGCCGTCATCGAAGCGGCCGGCCGACCGCCGGACGCCTTCGAATTCCGGTAGCTATCGGTGAGTTTCGACCGACGCTGCCGCACCGCGCTCGATCGCCACCCACGCGTCGTCGGTCGTCACGTCGGCGATAATGAACGCTGATTCCCCGTCGCAGTAATCGTATGCCCCCTGCACCCGTTCGGACCCCTCTGGCCCTGCGCTGCCGCGAGGATCTTCGCTCATACCGATACCGAGGTGCGCATGGATAAATACTCTTTCGGGTCTGTGTTCCGATACACCGACTTCGGATTCAAATGTTTGAATAATTTCCCTAACAGTAGAATATACATCGATATATATAGCGATAGGTATTGGAATGTTACTTCTCTCGGTAGCGGTCTTTCGCCGATTCGAAGCCGAACTCGGCCTGTTCCTTCGATCGCCGCCCTTCGGCCGCTGCGATCGCTTCGGGGTCCGGGGAGGCGTCGTCGTCGATCCGCGCCCACGAGTTGTGGACCTTCGCGTGACACCACCGACAGAGCGAGACCGTGATCTCGTGGGCCAGTTCCTTCCGCTCGTCGTGGGCGTATTCGAGATGGTGCTCTTCGAGCAAGGGTCGTGTCTCCTCGGTCGCGAGCCGCCGCTCCTCGAGTCCACACCGGCGGCACGCTTTCGATCGCTGTCTGTCGCGGAAATGCGGGCAGTCGGCCCATCCCCACTCGCCCTCTGGATCGGCCGCCGGACACCGGAGGTCGTCCGCCTGTCGCTTCCGGGCGAACTCGGGGTCGTGCTGTCCGTGTTCGGCCGCGTACCGACACCGACCGTCGTCGGTGAGATGATCACAACGCTCGACGACGGCGTAGGGATCCTCGACGCCGACGGTCGTTCCCTGTGGCGTCTTTTCCATCTTCAGTATCAGTGCTTGCCGCTCGGAGATACTCATACTGTCGGTCATGGGCCGTTGCACGACTGCGGCACGATCCGACCGGTTTCGGCGGTACAGATCGCCCCTAGTATCGGTTCTTCAGTTGGTCATGACTGACCGTGGCGCTCCGGACGTGTGCCGGGACTCTTTTTATTTCACCGTCCACAGGAACACCTGTGAGCATCGTTCACGAGGCCGACGGAGCCGAACGGACGCTGGCGACGGACGTCGAGGTCGCCGACGGGCTCGTCTCTCAGGGGCTCGGACTGATGTTTCGGCGCTCGATCCCCGACGACTACGCGCTCGTCTTTCCGTTTTCGGCGGCTTCGAAACGGAGTCTGCATATGGTGTTCGTTCCGTTCGACATCGACGCGCTGTGGCTCGTCGACGGACGCGTTCGGGCGATAAAACGACTGTCGGCGTGGACCGGATACGGGCGTGCGGAGGCCGATACCATCGTGGAACTCCCGGCCGAGGCAGCCGAGGGGGTCGCTGTCGGCGACACCGTCAGCGTTGAGGACGCCTGACTGAGATCGATCGGTGCGTCCGGGCTCTGTTCGGCCCCCTTTTCAGACCCTTTTTACTCCCGGACACGATAAGGACACCCAATGACCCGCATCGTCGTGGTGGACAACCACGGACAGTTCACGCACCTCGAACACCGCGCGCTTCGGGATCTCGGCATCGATACCGAAATCCTCGACAACGATACGCCCCCCGAATCGATCGAGGCCGACGGCGTTGTCCTCTCGGGCGGCCCCGACATGGACCGGATCGGTCGCTCGGCCGAATACCTCGATCTCGACGTTCCAGTCTTCGGCATCTGTCTCGGGATGCAGCTCATCGCGGCCGAACTGGGTGGCCGTGTCGACTCGGGCGATTACGGCGGCTACGCCGACGTCACCGTCGACATCGAGGACGAGACGGATCCGCTCGTCGGCTCGCTCGCCCCCGACACGCGCGTGTGGGCCAGCCACGCCGACGAGGTCAAGACGCCCCCGGAGGGGTTCGTCCGGACGGCGAAAAGCGACATCTGTGGTATCGAAGCGATGAGCGACACCGACCGAGATCTCTACGGCGTCCAGTGGCACCCCGAGGTCGCTCACACCGAGGAAGGAGAGGCGGTCTTCGAGAACTTCATCGACATCTGCGAGCGGAGCGAATAGAGACAGACCCCGGTCCAGCCGTGACCCCGACCGGCGCTTCGATCGTCTCAACAGGGTGTCCCAAGCGGTGAGCCGACCGACGTAAGCGAACCTTTTTATCGGGAACGGACGACCGAACAGGTATGAGCGCGACTCGGTCTGTAGCACGCGGGCTGTAACCGCGCGTCTTCTCCGTCGCGCGCACGTGCTTGCCTGCTACCGGCCGGTCTACGCGAGAGCAACCATGAGTGAGGTTCCAGACAGCTACGACCCCGAGACGGCAGAACAGAGATGGCGAGCGGAGTGGCTCGACTCGGACGTCTACAGCTACGACGACGACCCCGAGCGCCCCGACTACATCATCGACACGCCGCCACCGTATCCGACCGGTAATCTCCACATCGGTAACGCCCTGGGCTGGTGTTATATGGACTACGCCGCCCGGTATCACCGCCTGCAGGGCGACGACGTGCTCTTCCCGCAGGGGTGGGACTGTCACGGCCTGCCGACCGAGGTGAAAGTCGAGGAGAACCGCGACATCCACCGGACGGACGTCTCCCGCGAGCAGTTCCGCGAGTGGTGTGTCGAACACACCGAGTCCCAGATCGACGCGATGAAGGAGACGATGCTGACGCTCGGGTTCTCCCAGGACTGGGATCACGAGTTCCGGACGATGAACGACGACTACTGGGGCGAGACCCAGCGGTCGTTCGTCGAGATGGCCGAATCGGACTACGTCTATCAGGACGAACACCCGGTCAACTGGTGTCCACGGTGTGAAACCGCCATCGCCGACGCCGAGGTCGAAAACGAGGACCGAGATGGAACGCTGTACTACGTCACCTTCGAGGGTGTTGGCAACGACGACATCGAGATCGCCACCACGCGCCCCGAGTTGCTGCCAGCCTGCGTCGCGATGGCCGTCTCGCCCGACGATGAACGCTACGCGGACCGAGTCGGTGATACGTTCGAGGTGCCGATTTTCGGTCAGGAGATCGAACTCATCGCCGACGAGGACGTCGACAGTGACTTCGGGACAGGCGCGGTGATGATCTGTACGTTCGGCGACAAACAGGACGTCGACTGGTGGATGGCGCATGACCTCGACCTGCGGCCAGCGTTCACCGAGGACGGCCACCTCAACGAACTCGCCGGCGACTTCGAGGGCCTCCCGATCGACGAGGCGAAGACCGCGATCGCCGACGCGCTGGACGACTCCGGACACCTGAACGATCACGAGCACACCGAACAGTCCGTCGGCCAATGCTGGCGGTGTGATACGCCGATCGAGATCCTCTCGAAAGAGCAGTGGTTCGTGAAGGTCGATCAAGAAGAGATACTCGACACGGCCCAGGAAATCGAGTGGTTCCCCGACCACATGTACACTCGCCTCGAAGAGTGGACCGAGGGAATGGAGTGGGACTGGGTGATTTCCCGCCAGCGCGTCTTCGCGACGCCGATCCCCGCTTGGGAGTGTGACGACTGCGGCCACGTCGAAATCGCCAGGGCCGAGGAAGTTCCTGTCGACCCGACGACGGCGGATCCGGCGGTCGAAAACTGTCCCGAATGCGGCAGCGGAAACTGGGACGGCGAAACAGACGTGATGGACACCTGGATGGACTCGTCGATCTCGCCGCTGTACGTCGCCGGCTGGCCGCAGGAATCCTTCGAACCGGTCCAGCTCCGCGAGCAGGGTCACGACATCATCCGGACGTGGGCGTTCTACACGATCCTCCGGACCGCCGCCGTAACCGGCGAAATCCCCTGGGAAGAGGCGCTCATCAACGGGATGGTGTTCGGCGACGACGGCAACAAGATGTCGAAATCCCGCGGAAACTTCGTCCAGCCCGAAGAAGTCGTCGAGGAGTACTCCGCCGACGCGTTCCGGCAGGCGATGGCGCTCGGCGGCCAGCCGGGCACCGACATCCAGTTCCAGTGGAAGGAGGTTACGTCCGCATCGCGGTTCCAGACGAAGCTGTGGAACATCGTGAAGTTCGCTTCGGGCCACCTCGAGGGCTCGACGCCCGAAACGGCGGATGCGGCCTACCGCGATGTGGACGCCTGGATCCTCGACAAATGCGCGACAGTCGCCGACGCCGTCGCCGAAGACATGGACGAGTACCGCTTCGACAGCGCCCTCCGGGAGGCCCGGGACTTCGTCTGGCACGACCTGGCCGACGACTACCTGGAACTGATCAAGGGGCGGCTCTACGAGGGCCGTCCCGGCGAGCGCCGCGCGGCCGAAAACGCGCTGTACACTGCATTGAGCGCTTCGATCCGAATGCTCTCGCCGTTCGCCCCGTTCATTACCGAAGAAGCCTGGAGTCACCTTCCTACGGAGGGCAGCGTCCACAACGCCTCGTGGCCTGATCCGCCGTCCGTCGACGAGGCGGCAGCCGAACGCGGGTCGAAGATCGCCGACATCGCGGCGACTGTCCGCGGCTGGAAGTCCGATGAGGGCAAACCCCTCAACGCCGAACTCGACCGAGTCGAAGTGTACCTCGACGAGGAGATCCCCCTCGACACGTACGACCTCGCGGACACGGTCAACGCGCCGGTCTACATCGAGTCGGGGACGCCGAACGTCGAGTTGGTCCCGGTCGATGTCGACATCGACCACAGCGAGCTCGGCCCCGTCTTCCGGGACAAGGCGGGTGCGGTCGTCGGTCGGCTGGAATCCGCCGACCCGGTCGAGCTACAGGCCGAACTCGACACTGCCGGTCACGTCGAGTTCGAAATCGACGGCGAGACCGTCACTGTCGAGTCGGACATGTTCGACATCCTTGAGGAACAGCGATCCGAAGGTGGCGAGGCGGTCGTTGTTCTGGAGGCTGGCGAGACGACGGTGCTCGTCGTCGAGTGAGCGACGGCTGTCTCACGCCAAGGTAGCCGAGCTACTCTCTTCGGTCGGAACACGGACGAAAACAGCGACGCTACTCGGCGTCGGGCAACCGAAAGACGAAGACGAGATTGATGGCGAGCCCGGCAGCCAACAGCCAGAACGCCTCGTCGAAAAAGCCCCGATCGGCGATCGCCCCGAACGCTAGGGGACTGACCGCCCCGATCGTCATGTAGGTCGTCCGGATCAATCCCAGACACGTGCCCTGTATCTCGTCGGGTAGTTGCGTCGTCAGATACGGCAACAACACCGCGATGTTCCCGAGCATGAAGCTCAACACGACCGTGATCCCGGCCAGCGGCCAGAACCCTTCCAGCGCCGGGAGGGCGGCCAGCCCGCCGATGACGATCACGAAAAGCACAGGGAGCGTCCGGCGGATCCCGAAGCGGTCGTAGGCGGCCCCCGCCGCCGGCTGGATCCCGATCCCGAGCGCGAAATACAGCCCGAAAAGCGAGGCCGCGACCGTCGGCGAGAGCCCCTTTCGCTCGATCAGATACGTCGGATAGAATCCGGTGAAAGCCTGCCACATCCCGAACCCGAGCGTCAGAACGATCGCCGTCGTGACGATCGTCGGCCGCCGCACTTCCGCGAGCACCTCACTGATCAGCTCCGACGAGAGTCCCCCAACGTCGCCGTCGCCGGCCGACAGGTCCGACGGCAGTGCGAGCCACAGCAGGGCGGTCACGGCGACGAATATCGGGACAGTGAAGCCGAACCCGAACTGCCAGGCAGTCGCGGCGGTGATCGCGCCCGCTGCCACCGGAAGCAACGCGTTCCCGATCTGCCCGGCGGCCAGTGTCACCCCGATGGCCGTCCCGTCGTTGTCGGGATACAGCGCGGCGGCCGCGGTAAAGCGAGCGACGCCGTACAGCGCCGTTCCCAGGCCGAAAAGCGCCGTCGCGGCGAAGACGATGGCGACCGAATCCGCGAGGACGAAAAACGAGAGCAAAACGGCGCTGATCGCCGTGCTCGCGATCAGGACGTCCCGCTCGCCGAGCCGATCGGTGAGGATCCCCCCCGGTAGCTGGCCGATCGCGTAGGCGACCCAGAGTACCGTGATGAGGAGTCCACCGGCCGTGAGACTCAGGCCGTAGGCGTCCCGTAGCGAGGGCAACAGCGCCGGATAGATCATCCGGACACCGAGCGAGAGAAACCAGCCGGCGGAAACGGCTAAAAGCGCCGGTCCGCGCCCGCCCCGCCATAGGGTTTCGAGGTCAGTCCGAAGCTTCGTGGCGTAACTCACCGGCGATCGATCACCCTTCGAGCGTTTCACCGAGGACGCTGATAAATACTTGGAGCCGACGGCTTCCGGCGTTCTTTCAGTGAGACGGGGTCGCTTCCTCGGGAGCAGCGTACGGCTGGCCGCAGCCGTGGATCTCCAGCGTGCACTCCGGACAGGCGGTGTGTTTCTCCCGTCGGTGGGGGACCGACTGACGCTGCCTCTCGGGATCCGCTTCCAGTCGTTCTCGGAGCTCTTCCGGAAGAGCGTCGAACGCGACGAGATCGGATCCGCAGATCGGACACTCCATACCGCGTTCAGTGTTCTCAAACACAAAGAGATACCGATCCCCTGATTTTCAGTGAGTTTGGCCCGGCCACGTACCGCCCCTCATGTCACTTCCGGCCGCCGGGACGACGTCATCCCAGAATCAACAGAGTATTCCAGCGTGGTGGACACGAATTGACGCGTTCGGCT
>Ga0102942_1000052_pt1 | contig 35327 bp, 31 predicted proteins | sample SalPon2_C_H2O_MG_FD_78171 | JGI IMG/M metagenome (GOLD analysis project Ga0102942, IMG submission 78171) | Salt pond water microbial communities from South San Francisco under conditions of wetland restoration - Salt Pond MetaG R2_C_H2O_MG | ecosystem: Environmental > Aquatic > Non-marine Saline... | reverse complement strand
TAACAACCGACAGCGACGCCGGGACGTACTGAAAGGACTCACCGGTATCGGAGTCGTTGGCCTCGCCGGCTGTAGTGGTAACGGCGGCGGCAACGGCAACGGTAACGGTGGCAACGGTAACGGAAACGGTGACAGTGGTAACGGCGGCGGCAACGGCAACGGCGACGGCGGCAGCGACGGCGATGACGGCGGTGACAGCGGCGGAACGCCGGATCCCGTTGATCTGTCAGTCGGTTCGTCGTCCTCCGGGTCGTCCACGTACGGCAACTCGCAGGCGATCCAGCGGGTCGTGAGCCAGCAGTCGGACTACCTCAACTTCATCACCCAGGACGTCGGCGGCGACCCACAGTCCATCCGTCTGTACGCCGACGGGGAGATCAACTCCTATTCGGCGGGTAACTACATCATGAACCAGGCCCTCAACAACATCGGGCCGTTTGAGGAAGAGACTGTCGACACGTTCCCGCAACTCGGCTTCAGTCACCTCTCGTTGAACCTCTATTGGATGACTCTGGAGAGCACCGACATCGAGTCGACTGCCGATCTCGCCGGTCGGAACGTCTACGCGCTCCCCGCCAGTTGGGGGCTGCGCGCGATGACCGAGGAGATGTACGGCAACGCCGGTCTCTGGGAGGGGCTCTCGGAGAACGTCGTCAACATCGAGACGACGCAGGTGGCAAGCGCCCTCGAAGAGGGCCGGATCGAGGCGTTCATCGTCTACACGTCGAACTTCAGCCAGCTCCCGTCGTGGGCCACGGAGATCGACTCGCGGGCCAGCGTCGAGGCGATCGAGATGACCGACGAATACGTGCAGGCGGCCCAGGACTTCGCCGGGGCGGGCTACCAGGAAGTCGATCAGATCGGCGGCTGGGAGCAGGACGTCCAGGGCGGTGACTTCCCGAAACACACCTGGACGGAGACCTACCCGTACTACTTCAGCCCGGACGTCTCGGCTCAGGCTATCTACGATCTGCTCGACATCGTTCACAACAACTACGAGTCGATGCAGGAGGCGAACCCGACGATCCTCGATTACTCCGATGCCTCCAACTTCACGTTCGCGTTCGCCCACACGGACGAGATCCCGGTCCACCCCGGCGCGGCCGACTGGCTGCAGGAGAACGACGCCTGGAACGACGACTGGACGCGCGGCGACGCCTAAGGCGTCTCCCGTCGTCTACGGAATTACGACACACCGCTATCAAAACCCATAGAGATACACCCCACCGCCGTCAAAGCCCACAAAGAATATGCTTTATTCCACCTCAGACAAGAGCGGATTAGATATTGCCAACGACGTCGTGACGGGACTTGCGATCCTGACGTGGATCTGGATCCTGTACTTCGCCCTGACGCAGGGGATCCAGCGGATCCTCTTTACCATCACGTTCATCGGTTCGGTCACGCTCGTCTATCTCGGAAACGAACTCATCGAGGCGTACGAGGACGACTCAATCCTAGAGTTGATTACCCTCTCGCTTTCGGCGGTCATCACGATCGGGACGACGGCGTATCTGATAGCGTTCTATAACACGCTCTTGCGCGTCCGCGTCGGAACGGCGTTGCCTCGCGAGTATGCTATCGCCATCGCCTTCTTTTTGGTGATCCTCTATCTGTCCTATCGGGCCTACGGGCTTACCTTCCTGGCCGTGATCGTGGGCGTGTTGCTCTATGGGCTCTACGGCAACCACGCGCCCGGCATCCTGCGCCACGCCGGATTCAGCGTCGAGCGGATGATGAGCATCATGATCCTCGACTTCCAGGGCGTCTACGGATCCATCTCCAGGATCATCGCGACGTGGGTCGCGCTGTTCTTGCTGTACGCCGGGCTGATGCGCGGGTTCGGGGCGTTCGATCTCATCATGCGGATCGGCCTCAAAGCAGCCAGCTACGTCAAATCCGGCGTTGCCCTCTCGGCGGTGACCTCGAGTATCATCATCGGCTCGATCACGGGCAGTCAGGCGGCGAACACGGCGATTACGGGCTCGTTCACCATCCCGTTGATGAAAGAGACCGGGATGGAAAGCGGCACGGCCGGCGGTATCGAGTCCGTGGCCTCGACCGGCGGGCAGATCATGCCCCCGATCATGGGCGCGGCAGCGTTCGTCATGGCCTCGCTGCTCGGTATTACCTATCTCGACGTCATCGTCGCCGGGATCGTTCCCGCGTTGATCTTCTATGGCTCAGTCACCTTCGCCGTCCACTACAAGGGCGTCGGGCAACTCGGCGGGCAGGGCGTCGAGATCGACGTCGAAAGCCAGTTCGAAGAGAAGATGACACAGCGGGAGTTCATCATCCAGTGTTTCCGATTCGGGATCCCGTTTGCCCTGTTGATCTACATCCTCGGTGTCCTCCAGTACACGGTGCTCACGGCTGCGCTGTACACCATCGTCGCCATGTTCGTCACTGGCTTTACGTTCCCACTGATTCAGTCGTGGCTGGCCGACGAATCCCTTTGGTCGGAATTCGTCAGCCTGCTCGGCGACGCGGCGAACGGTTTCAGGGAGGGCGCGATGATCCTCGCGCCGATCGCGATCATCATCGCGGCGATCAACGGCGTCGTCGACGTCTTCGAGGCTTCGGGCATTCCAGGCGTGCTCTCGCTCGCGCTGCTCGATCTCTCCGGTGGAGTGATGATCAACGCAGTCATCCTCGCGTTCGTGATCTCGATCGTGCTCGGCATGGGGATGCCGACCGTCGCCGCCTACGTCATCGTGGCGGCGCTGATCGCGCCCGCCCTGGTCCAGCAGTTCTTCGTGCCGGATCTCGCCGCACACTTCTTCGTGCTGTACGCGGCGATCCTGTCCGGGCTGACCCCACCGATCGCGATTGCGGTGGTCGTAGCGACGGGGATCGCCGAGAGCAACTTCTGGAAGACGGCCCACGAGGCGCTGAAGATCTCCGCGCCGATCTACGTCCTACCGTTCGCGTTCATCTACAACCCCGAGATCGTCACCGGCGGGTTCGGACTCGGGACGCTCTTTTCGGGCCTCGTCGCTCTCGCGGGCGCGCTGGGAATCGCACACGGTCTCAACTACTACGGGAAGTACTTCCACGAGAGCCCGTTCGTCAAGTTCCCGATCAAGGCCGTCTTCTTCGTGCTCGGCGTGCTGGCAATGGTCTATCCGGGAATGACGGTTCGGCTCGGCTGTGTCGCCGCGATAGCCGTGATGATGGCGATACAGTTCCAGGGATCGATCCGCCAGCGGTTCGCTCAGCGTTCCGCGACTGACTCGATCAGTACTGTCGAAGACTGACCTCGCCGGTCGGCCCCTTCTGTCGTAGCGCGGTTACCGAAACAAAAGAACGAAAAACGCAGTGCCGACGCTCCGCCTCAGGCGTCCGTTTCCTCGAGTTTCCGTGCGGTAAAGAAGGGATAGTCCTCAAGCCAGCCGCGGTCGTGGTCGGCGGTGTACTCGGTCGGTTCGATCCTGACGGGAGCGCCGATTTCGAGCGCCGAATACGGCTCGTCGATCGGTGCCAGCAGCTTCGGGCCGTCGTCCAGTTCGACCGTTCCGACGACCAGTTCATCGGCGAACGCGGCCGCCGTCGCGTGGGTTCGCGTGAACGAAAACAGCTTCCCGCAGCCCGTCGTCTCGACCCATTCGACGTCGGTCGCCTGACAGTGCGGACAGACCGGACTCGGCGGGAAGAACCGTCGCTCACAGCTCTCACAGGCGTGTATCAGCACGGTGCCGTCCTCGAGTTCCTCCCAGAACGGCTGCGTGTAGGGTTCCATTAGTCACACCCCCCGGCGAAGACGGCGGCGGTCACGCCGTTGAGATGCCCGTGCTCGGCGGTCGTGAGGACGCGTTCGGCGTCAGAGATCTGCGTCGCAGCCGTCTTTCGAAGCTGTCTGACCGCCTCGATGTAGTTCAAAAGCGGCGTTACCATCGGCGGGTGCCCCCGACCGAGACACCCTCCTGACGGGCTGATCGGGATCTCGCCGTCGGGTGCCGTTCGGCCCGCGAGGCAGGCATCGACGCCCTGTCCGCGCTCGGCGAGTCCGAGTTCCTCCGTGATCATCGCCTCGATGTGTGGGAAGGGCGCGTACGGCTCGAACACGTCGATATCGTCGATCGCGTTGTCGGCCCGATCGAGCGCCGAATCGACGGCCTGGCCGACGGCCGGCAGTTCCGTCGGATCGGCGTCCGGACCCATCAGGAAGTGGGTCGGCTCGTGGTGAAACCCCGTTCCAGTGACAGTGATACCCGACGGCGACGGTTCCTCGGTGCCCGTAAGCAGTATCGCGGCGGCCCCGTCACACGGCGCTGGACAGTCGAACAGTCGGATCGGATCGGCGACCGGTCGGGCGTCCAGCACTTCGTCTCTGGCCGGGGCGTCGTCGAAGAGTCCTTCCGGGTTCTCCGCGCCGTTCTTTCGGTTCTTGACGACGATCTCGGCGAGGTCGTCCCGATCGAGACCGTGCTCGTGGACGTAGCGCTGCATGCTCTGTGCGTATGCCGCCGGGACCGTCATGCCGATCGGCGATTCGAACTCGGCGTCGAACGACTTCAGGATGTACTCGAAGTACGGCCCCGTCGTGTCGATGGTCGAGTTCCGTTCGACTGCCAACACGAGTGCGGTCTCGACTCTGCCTTCCCGGATGTCCGAAACGGCGGTGTGAAACGCGTGCCCGCCGCTGGTGCCACCGGTCGATATCTCCAGGGATTGGCTCACGTCGAGTCCGAGCACTCGGAGCAGATACGTCGAAAAAAATCCCTGCTGTGTCCACGGTCGCGGTGCGGGCATGTAGAGCCCGTCGACCGCGCCGAGTTCGATCGGGGCCTCATCGAGCGCGTCCCGGAGAACGGTCAACGCGAGGTCGCGCTCCGGGACCGAGTGCGTCCCGTTCGGAACGGTCCCGACACCGACGACGGTCGGGGTTACAGCGCCAGTCATGCGACGGTATATGTAGGAGAACGACGCATATACGTTCGGGTTCCCCGGTCAGTCGTCGACGACCGCGAACGCGCGGATCGGGCTCGCCGTCGCCTCGTTCAACGGGAGCGGTGCCGCGCTGAAAACGAACCGGTGTGCCGGGATCGAGTCGATGTCCCGGAGGTTCTCGACGATGAGGGTGTACGAGTCGGGTGCGCCCTCCCTGAGCAGGACTCGGTGGGCCGGCATTGAGACGTCGCCCGCGATGTCGACGTTCCCGCAGTCGATTCCCACGACGTTCACGCCGCGTTCGAAGAGCCACTCGGCACCCGCTGCCGAGAGGCCGGGGTGCTCTTCGAGATACGTCGCCTGGTCGTCCGGCAGGTGGTCGTCCCAACCGGTGTACAACAGCACCGCGTCACCCGCTTCGACCTCGACGTCCGCCTCGGCCGCGGCGCGTTCGAGGCGGGCGGGGCCGATCGCGCCCTTCGGACCGACGTCCGAGACGTCGAGCCAGACCGCCGGGCCGTGACACTCCGCCAGGTCGAGTTCCTCGACCGTCTTCCCGTCGGGGTGGAGGTGAAACGGGGCGTCGAGATGGGTTCCGTTGTGCTCGGCGAGGTAGACGAAGCCGTTGACCAAAGAGAGGTCCTCGACGCCCTTGCCGCGCCAGGTGTCCTCGGCTTGCTCGTGGTTCATTCGGGTGCCCGGGAGGAAAAGCGGGCTCCGGCCATGATTCGGATGATTCGCCATCTCTTCGGTGATCGTGGCGGTGAGATCGATCAGTTGTGACACGGCGTCACCTGCGCTCGGCCGGGTAATAACCGTTGCTGGAGGGGCCTATTCGTAAAGCCGATTCGCGATCACGAGCCGGTTGATCTCGTTGGTTCCCTCGTAGATCTGCATTCCTTTCGCGACGCGCATCCGTCGCTCGACGCCGTAGTCCTTCGAGTATCCGCGGGAGCCGTGGACCTGGACGGCTTCGGTCGTCACGTCCATCGCGACGTCGGTTGCCTTCGCCTTCGCCATCGCCGCCTCGGAGGTGACGCGCTCGCCGCGGTCCCGCTTGGCCGCCGCCGAGAGAGTGAGGAGCCGCGAGGCCTCGATCTCCATCGCCATCTCAGCGAGTTTGAACGAGATGCCCTGGAACTCTCGGATCGGCTGGCCGAACTGCTCGCGCTCGTCGGCGAACGACACACTGTCCTCGAAGGCGCGCTGGGCCACACCGACGCCCTGAGCGGCCGTCCCGATCCGGCCGACGTCTAGTCCTTCCATCACGTACCGGAACCCGCGTCCTCGCTCGCCAACGACGTTCTCGGCGGGGACGCGGACGTCGTCGAACCGGAGTTCCGTCTCGATCGACGCCTCGCCCTCCATACACGGGATGTCGCGGACGAACTCGATCCCTTCGCGTGAGGCCGGATCAGGCACGCCGATCAGGCTGACGCCCTCGTCATCCTCGTCGGCTTCGTCGGTGGTTCGAGCCCCGACGAGCAGGAAATCCGCCGCGCTGCCGTTCGTCGTCCAGACCTTCTCGCCGTTCAGAACGTACTCGTCGCCGCGCCGGATCGCGGTCGTCTCGAGGGAAGCGGCGTCGCTGCCGGCCTCCGGTTCGGTCAACGAGAGCGCCGGCAGCCATTCCCCGGCGAAGATCCGCGTGAGCCACTCCTCGCGTTGCCACTCGTCGCCGAACTCGTGGAGCGGGTAGCCGACGAGGCTGCCGGCGACGGAGGCGGCGCCGGCGATGAGCTTCCAACTCCGGGCGAGTTCCTCGATCGTGAGCGCGTACGACCGGTAATCGAGCCCGAGTCCCTCGTATTCAGTCCCGTACTGGACGCCGTTGAAGCCGGCCTCGGCGACCCGCTCGATGACGTCGGCCGGGAACGTTCCGGACGATTCGTACTCGTCTACGTACGGTTCGATCTCTTCCTCACAGAACTGCCGGACAGCCTCCTGATGCTCTCGGTGGGCCTCGGAAAGCTCGAACGTTGATATCATGGTATCGGTGTGGCGTTCGTCGCCGTCCCGGAATTTCGTCCGCAGTTCAAATAGTTCTGTGGAATACCCGATCCGGCATCGTCTTGTCAGTTATCAATAATGTTATGCCACGGAGGATTATACCGGTAGTTATGAGACAGCCGACGACTGCGGACGTGTTGGGCGACGCGGCAGCCCGGTTTCCCGACCGACCGGCGCTTCGCGATCCGGAACGCGACGAGACGGTCTCGTTCGCCGAACTGGACCGTCGGGCTCGCGCCCTCGCGGCGGGGCTGCTCGACACCGGACTCGATCCCGGCGATCACCTCTCCGTGTTTCTGGCTGACTCGATCGAGTTTGTCGAACTCCTCTTTGCGTCCGCCCACGCCGGCCTCGTGTGCAACCCGATCAGTTTCCGAGTCGCGCCGGACCGGTTGCGGTACATCCTCGAACACGCCGAATCGGACGCGCTGGCCGTCGACGGGGTGTGTCTGGAGACGGTCCAGAAGATCGACCCGGGAGCGGTTCCAGAGACGGTCATCGGCGTCGGCGTCGACGCCGATCCGGTCGGCGTCCAGTATGCGCCCCTCGGCGATTCGATCGCAGTCGGAACGGACGCCGGGTCCGAGAGAACCGATACCGAGGTCGGGCCGACAGTCGACGAGTCCGATCCGGCGTTGCTTCTGTACACGTCCGGAACGACCGGTCAACCGAAGGGCGTACGCCACTCCCACCGGACGGTGGTCAATGCCGCGCTCGTGTCGCTGCCGTACAATCGGCTCCGTCCGACCGACGTAAACGCCGCACTCGGGCCGCTGTATCACGTCGGTCCGCTACTCTGCAGTGTACTGCCGGCGCTGAACGCCGGTGCCTGCAACCTCATTCAACACGGGTTCGATCCGGAGACGACGCTCGGTCGGATCGAATCCGAGTCGATTACGTCGATGTGGGCTGTCCCGACACACGTTCGGGCGCTGTTCGACGCCACCTCGATCGACGACCGGGACGTCGAGCACGTCCGGATGATCCAGTACTCGGGCGCGAAGATGCCGCCGGCGGTCTTAGAGCAAGCCCGAGAACACGTCCCGGACTGCGATTTCGTCAACGCCTACGGGACGACGGAAATCGTCTTCGGGACGCTCATCCACCCCGAGTTTCACGACGAAAAACTCGGGAGTATCGGGCAGGCCGCGCCGAACGCGGCCGTCCGCGTCGTCGACCCGGATACCTCGGTCCCGGAGGCAGTCGTCGACACGGGCGAGGTCGGCGAACTCCTCGTCGACGCCTCGACGTGCATGCTCGACTACTGGCGGGACCCGGAGGCGACGGAGGCGGCGATCGTCGATGGCTGGTACCGGACTGGCGATCTCGGCCGCAGAGACGACGATGGGTTCCTCTATTTCGTCGACAGAAAGGACGATATGATCGTCACCGGCGGCGAGAACGTCTACCCGGCCGAAGTGGAGGACGTCCTCCACGATCACCCCGACGTAGTCTCCGGCGCGGTCCTCGGCGTCCCCGACGACGAGTGGGGCGAGGTGGTCACCGCGTTCGTCGTGCCCGATAGCGAGGATCTCTCAACTGAGGATCTGGAGGTCTTCTTCGTCGAATCGACAGCTCTGGAGTCGTTCAAACGCCCCCGACAATACGTGTTCAGAGAGACGCTCCCGAAAACGGACAGCGACAAGATCGATCGGCGGGCGCTCCTCGAATCAGCCTCCGAAAGGTGAGTCGGCCGCCGTTACTGCATTCGTTGTCCGCCGTTGACGTGTAGGGTCTCGCCCGTGACGAACGACGCGTCCCGGAGATAGGCTGCCGCCTGCCCGATATCGTCCGGCTGGCCCAACCGTCCGACCGGAATGTCATCCCGGCGCTGCTCTTTGTCGGCTTCCGTCGTCGTCGCGTCGGTCATGTCCGTCTCGATGAATCCGGGCGCGATGGCGTTGACCCGGATCGTCGGCGCGAACTCCCGGGCGTGGCTCTTGGTCAGCGCGACGATGCCGGCCTTCGAAGTCGCGTAGTGCGGTTCGTAGCCCGCCCCGGCGAACGCGAGCCGCGACGAGAGGTTAATCACCGAGGGGCCCTCCGGGACCGTAGATTCCTGGAGATGCGGCAGCGCGGCCCTCGTCACGGCGAACGTCCCCGTGGTGTTGACGTCCAACAGCCGCTTGAACTCTTCCGGGGAGAGATCGGGTGTGTGGCGGTGTTGGTTGATACCGGCGTTGTTGACCACGTGATCGAGCGACCCGAAGACCTCGACCGTCTCGCCGATACACGCCTCGACGGCCGCCGGATCGGCAACATCGGCCTGTACGGCATGAGCCACCCGATCGGTCTCGGTCTCGATCGTCTCTACGACGTCCGAGGCCGCGGCGTCGCTGTTGCGGTAGTTCACCGCGACGTCGTATCCGTCGATGGCAAATCGGACCGCGACCCCACGGCCGATACCGCGAGACGCGCCCGTAACGAGAGCTGTCGGCATGGAAGCGAATTCACAGGTAACCGTTTATATCTTTCTCAACGGCGGGGCGCTCACCGGGGAAGCGCTTTCAGCCCGTACCGGGGAACGCCCTCCTCGACGTAGACTCGTCGGGGAACCGCCCGAACCGGGTCACCGACGGCCGCCGATTCGACGACCTGCATCGGGAGTGAAACCTCGCCGTTTCCGGCTTCGAAGCGGACGATCGCGACGCCGAACGAGCCTTGCCGAGCGGTCTGTTCGGCGAACTCGGGGGGGGCACCACCCTGTCCGATCGTCGTCGCTGCCTCGACGACGCCATCGAGCGTCGGCGTTACGGACTCGAACTCGACCAGCGCATGACACTCCGGACAGGCGCCCTCCGGCGGGAACGCGACGGCACCGCACTCGGGACACAGTCCCGACTCGTGTCGATGGCGTTGAGCGATCGCCCGTCGCCACGTCGGGACTGGGACGTGGGCCGCGCCGCCGTCCGGCTTCTCGCCGACGATATCGCCTCGACGGCGCAGATACGCCGGGTACTCGATCTCGTCTTCCGCCGACAGCGACGCCTCGACCGGGGCGGTGCCCTCGACCCGGACTGCGGTCGCGCCGGCCCCGGATCCCCAGCCGATCGCCAGCGTCTCGTCGTGTCCCGCATCGAAGGCAGTCGCAATCGACAGGGGGACGCCCGCGGCGGCGGTGTCACCGAGCTCAGAGACCGTTTCGACGGCGGCGATGGCATCGGTATCGAGAGCCGTTCTGTACGGAAGTTTCCCGTTCGGGGCCTGGAGTGCGACGGCCTCGGGGACGGTGTCGTCGTCGAGTGCGCCGACGGCCGCCTCGACGGGCTCGATGAACGCCTCTCGGTCGTAGGTGCCGATGTCGAGCCCATCGAGGTCTGAATTGCCCCGGCCGCGGAACCGGGTCCCCGGGCGAGGGTCGGCGTGAGAGCCTCGGTCTCCGATGATCGCTGGTGCGTCGTCGCCGACGAGGAACGCGGCCGCCCCGGCTCCGGCGGCGTGCTCACGGCTGTCGTCGGGTTCGCCTTCCGGACAATCCGATGCGACGACGAGGGCGGTTCGGTCGGTCCCGACCGCGTCAAGCAGGGCGTCGATCCCGGCGCGGGTGCTGCCGGTGTGCGTCCGTCGGAGCGCGTCGGCCGGGACATCGAGATACGACCCCAGCCGGGCCGTAAGGTCCCCTTCGGCCAGTGGCGGCGTCGTCGTCGCAAAGGCGAGTTGTTCGACACCGGTACCGGCTCTGTCGGCGGCCGAGAGCGCCCGCCGGCCCGCCTCGACGGCCATCGTCAGCGCGTCCTCGTCGGCGTCGGGGACGGCTTTGGTTTCGATCCCCGGGGCGTCGAACCGGCCCCAGGCGTCCTCGAACGCGTCCGCCGGAACGCGACTCCCCGGGGCGTACGCGCCGACAGCGAGAATGCCACGGCTCATGCTTGTCCCTCCGGAGCGTCGGCCCGCTCGAACACGTGGACGACGGCAGCACCGCCCGACCCGCCGACGTTGTGCGTCAGCCCGACCTGTGGGTCGTCCAGCTGTCTGTCGCCCGCCCGTCCGGTCAGTTGGTCGAACGCCTCGACGACCTGTCCGGCCCCGGTCGCGCCGATCGGATGGCCCTTCGATTTCAGTCCGCCGGAGGTGTTCACCGGCAACTCGCCGTCGGGCTCGGTAGCGCCGGATGCGATGTACGGGCCGGCCGCCCCGACCTCGCAGAAGCCCAGATCCTCGTAGGCCATCAGCTCCGCGATGGCGAAACAGTCGTGTACCTCGGCGAAATCGAGGTCTTCGGGTGTCATCCCGGCCTCTTCGTAGGCGCGTTCGCCCGCCGTCGCGGCCGCCGGGACGGCGTTGTAGGTGTCGCGCTGGAAAAGCCCGACTCGATCGGAAGCGGCCCCGACGCCGGCGACGCGGACCGGCCGATCGGTGTACTCCGAGACGACGTCTTCGCTGACGATGAGCGCCGTCGCCGCGCCGTCCGTCGTCGGACAGCAGTGATAGAGATTGAGTGGCTCTGCGACCGGCGGCGCGTTCATCGCGTCTTCAAGTGTACAGCTGAAGCCCAGGTGGGCCTTCGGATTTTTCGAGCCGTTTTCGTGGTTCTTGACGGCGACCTGCGAGAGCTGTTCGGCCGTCGTGCCGTGTTCGCGCATGTGAGCCGACGCCATCTGTGCGTAGACGCCGGCGAACGTCGTTCCGCTCATCCGTTCCCACTCGGTTTCACCGGACACACCGAGCCAGTATCGGACGGCGTCGCCCGAGAGATCCGTCATGACTTCGACACCGCCGGCGAGAACGACGTCGGCCATCCCCGAGCGAACGGCCATGACCGCCTGTCGTATCGCGTATCCCGAGGCGGCACAGGCGTTTTCGACCCGCGTGACCGGGACGCCGGAGATTCCGACGTGTTCGGTGACAGCCGGGGCAGCGAGGCCGAGTTGTCTGCCGCCGACGCCGAGCGTTCCGACGTACGCCTCGTCGATCGCCTCGGGGTTGATCCCGTCGTCGACGCTTTCGACGGTGTGTTCGACTGCCGTCTCGAACAGCGACCGATAGCTTTCGTCAGGAAACGAGCCGTACTTCGATTGGCCGGCACCGACTACGTACGCATCGCGCATACCGATTCGTTGCCTGCACCGCTGATAAACGCAGCGACAGGCGCCGCATAGCCGGTCGCTGATCGCGGCCTTACGTCCCGTTCCCGATCGCAAACGCCGCCGTCAGGTGCGTCCAAAAGTATTTGTCGATTGCTTGCAAGATTTGAATCAAATGTCTATCGGACCACCGATCCATGAACTTCACTTCGATGAGGCACCGAACGTCGAGACGTCGATCCCCGGGCCGAAATCGAAGCAACTGCTCGACCGACAGGAGCAGATCGATAGCGGTGCGGTCGCGTATCCAAAGGACGTTCCGATCGCGCCCGAAACGGGCCGTGGCTCGACGCTCAAAGACGCCGACGGAAACGTCTTCCTCGATTTCTTCGCCGGGATCGGCGTGCTGAACGTTGGACACTCGAACCCCTACGTCCTCGAGGCGGTGAACGAGCAGACGAACGACCTCGTTCACACCATCGACTTTCCGACCGAGGCGCGGCTCGATTTCATCGAGGCGCTCGACGGAATCGCTCCCTCCGGTCTCCAGGGGGAAAACAGGATGGTGTTCGGCGGTCCGACGGGCAGTGACGCGATCGAGGGCTCGATCAAACTCGCGCGGCACAACACCGGTCGTCACGGAATGCTCGCCTTCGAGGGCTCCTATCACGGGAGCACAGCCGGGGCCCTGAGTCTCACTGCCGGGAAAGCGTACAAAGACGGGTACGAACCGCTGTTGAACGACGTCGTCCACGCCCCCTACCCCTACCCGTTCCGCGAGTCGCTCAACGATGACGGTGCGACGGCGGTCTGCCCGCGTGAGGACTGCTGCGGACGGATGTCCTGTGCCCGGTCGCTCGAAGCGGTCAAAGCGAAGTTCGAGGACCCTTACGGCGGCCACGAGGACCCCGGCGCGATCTGGGTCGAACCGATCCAGGGCGAGGGCGGCGTCGTCGTCCCGCCGAAAGGGTTCCTCAAAGGATTGCGCGATATCGCCGACGACAACGACGCGATGCTCATCGTCGACGAGATCCAGTCCGGGTTCGGGCGAACCGGCGAGTGGTGGGCGTGCGAAGATTACGGTGTGACGCCCGACGCGATGACGATGGCGAAGGGGATCGGTGGCGCCGGACTCCCGCTCGGCGGAATGATGTACCACGAAAAATACGACACGTGGGACGCCGGCGGCCACATCGGAACGTTCCGGGGGAACATCCCCGCGATGCGGGGCGGCACTGCCGCGATCGAGTACATCCAGGCGCACGATCTGCTGGATCACGCGACGGAACTCGGCGAGTACATGCGGTCACGTCTCCGTGACGTCGACAGTCCACACGTGGGCGTGGTCCGCGGCAAGGGGCTGTTCATCGGCGCCGAATTCGTCGATGACGACGGCACCCCGGACAAGGAGATGGTCAAGGCGGTCCGCAAGTACTGTTACAAAAACGGCGTCCTCGTCTGGAAGGCGGGGCGGGAGGGGAACGTCCTCCGGTTGCTCCCGCCGCTCGTCACGACGAAAGAGCAAGCCGAGATCGGACTGGACATCATCTGTGATGCGATCCGGGCGGCCACGAAGAAGGCTGTCTGAGTTCCCACCGATCGCATTTTTACGATCGATCCGCGCCGGATCGGGATAATTTGCGGGCCAGTACCGCGGCTGATTCCGGAATAACAGAACCCTTATTATCACCTCTTCGGTACCGTGCTCGCGTGGAAACGATCGTTTCTGCGGGCCTTTCGACGATCAAAGAGGGCGCGATAGAGCTTTGGGGTGGCGGTCGCGGAAAGGTACTCACTGCGGTCACCACCGGCTGGTTCCTCTCGATTGGCGTCCGAATGATCTATCCCGTGATGCTGCCGTACCTGCGATCGGCCTACGGGCTCGATCTGACGGCTGCCGGGCTCCTGTTGACCGTGCTGTTTCTCGCCTATGCCCTCGGTCAATTTCCGGGCGGCGTGCTCGCAGACCGCTTCGGCGAGCGAGTCATGCTTTCGGGAAGTGCGATGCTCTCTGCCGTCACGCTGACCCTCGTCGTCACTGCCCGATCGCCGCTTTTTCTCTTCGCCGCGACGGCGCTCTTCGGGTTCGGAACCGCGCTGTACGCGGTCGGCCGGTACACCGTCCTTCCGCGGCTGTACACCGACCGACTCGGTGCCGCCAACGGCCTGACGGCCGCCTCGCAGGATGCCGGACAGTCGGTGCTGCCGCCGGTTGCCGGCCTGCTCGCCGCGACGTTCCTCTGGCAGTACGGCTTCGGGTTCACGATCCCGCTTTTCGTTCTCTCTGGGGTCGTTCTCTGGATCACCGTTCCGCCGCGCCGCCCCGACGCATCGGACGATGACGACGCGTCGCTCGTCGGAACGCTCCGTTCGCTCAGATCGGTGCTGCGTCAGCCGTCAGTCGTGTACGCGACGGGCGTGTTGATCCTCGGGTTGTTCGTCTGGCAGGCGTTTACCAGCTTCTACCCCACGTATCTGATCGACGAAAAGGGGCTTTCGAACACCGTTGCCGGAGGCCTCTTCGGGACGTTCTTTGCGCTCGGAATTCTGATCAAACCGCTCGCCGGGGTCGCCTTCGATCGGTTCGGCATCCGTCGCTCGCTGGCGATCGTCGCGAGCGGCCCGACGATCGGACTGCTCGCGCTCCCGTTCGTCGACGACTTTTGGGCGCTCGTTGCGGTGACGGCACTTGTCAGCACTCTCCTCGGGTTCGCGACGGTCGTCGAGCCGTTGCTGCTCGATGCGCTCCCCGAGGCAGTTCGTGGTACCGGCTTCGGCGTCCTCCGCTCCGTCGCGTTCACTATCGGGGCGACGAGCCCGGCGATCTTCGGTGCCGCGGCCGACCGAGGTTTTTTCGACGTCGTGTTCGTGGCGCTCGCTGTGCTGACCGCCGCCATGATGCTTCTGGCGTTCCTGCTCCCGTCGTCGGATGGGCCAGCCGAGAACGCTACGAGCTCGAAATAACCGCCCCGGCCTCGTGAAGCCGTTCGATCTCGTGTTCGGAGTACGACAGCGCCGAGAGGACGTCTTCGGTGTGTTCGCCCTTCTTCGGCGGTCGCGACGAGAAGTGCCCGTCGTAGAGCCCCGAACTGAAACGGAACGGCAGTGTCGGCGTCAGCACCTCCTCGTCCGCCTCCGGATTGTACGAATCGACGAGCAGCGATCGTGCTTCGATCTGTTCGTCGTTCTCGACGAGTTCGTCGACTGTCTTGACCGCGCCGGCCGGGATTCCCGCCTCCAGCAGTTCCCCTTCGAGTTCCATCGCGGAGAACGCCTCGAACTCCGCGATCAGTTCCGAACGGAGCGGTTCGCGATGCTCGACGCGGTCGTCGATCGTCTCGAAGCGTTCGTCTTCGAGGAGGTCGGGGCGGTCGAGAACGTTACAGAGCCGTTCGTACATCGTCTCCGAGAGCGTCGCGACGTAGATCTCGCCGTCGCCGGTCGGAAACACGCCGTTCGGCGCGCTCCCGATCCCTTTGCCGCCGGCGCGTTCGGGGAGGTCGCCGGACTGATCGTAGTTCGTGATCCAGTAGGACATCCAGGATATCGCGACGTCGAAAAGCGAGATGTCGATGAGCGTCCCTTCGCCGCCCCGATCGCGCTGGCGGACGGCCGAGAGGATCGCGAAGGCCGCGTTCGCGCCCGTCCCGCAGTCGATGAGGCTCGCGCGGATCCGGGCCGGTGGCCGGTCGGCGTACCCGTTGATCGCCATCAGCCCGGAGAGCGCCTGAATGCACGGGTCGTAGCCGGGATACGAGCGGTAGGGCCCCGTCCGGCCGAACCCCGAGAGCGAACAGTAGACGACGTCCTCGTTCTCTTCGACGAGCGATTCGTAATCGAGATCGTACTGATCGAGAACGCCGGGGCGAAAGCTCTCGACGACTACGTCCGCCTCCGTCGCGATTTCCGTGACGACTGCCTTCCCCTCGTCGGCCTTGAGATCGACACACAGGCTCTCTTTGCCGTGGTTGAACGGCACGAACATGTTGCCGTTCATGATGTGCCGGAAGTTGTCACCCGCGGGCGGCTCGATTTTGATGACGGTCGCACCCATCTCCGCGAGCAGTTGGGTGCAGACGGGCCCGGCGATAGACTGTGTGAGGTCGGCGACAGTGAGATCGTCCAACGGCTGCATACTCCCCCTGATGCGACCGTCCGAAAAATGTCTTCGGGAAGCACTGCCGGTCAGTATCGCTTCCCGATCCAGCGTCCGATTATCCGGTTCCGGGTAAGGGCCGCGGTTTCAGCACCGAAGATGCCGTCCGGACCCCAAGCTTCTTGCTACCGCTATCGGAACGCCGAACCGATGGAACCAGACCTGTATGAAGAGCCCCGAAGCGCTGCACTGCGGGAGTCGTCATACCGGACGGGCGCGACGTTTTCGACCGATCGCTGGAACGAACTGGGGCAAGCGGGATGACGGAGCGATCGAACGCGACCGAACTCCGAGACCGCTTCGAGGCCGGGGACGCGCTCGGCACCTGGGTCTCGATCGGCCATCCGGCGATCGTCGAGGCGGCCGCCAGAGCCGGGTTCGATTTCGTCCTCATCGACACCGAACACACCGAAATGAGTCTCGAAACGGTCGCCGAACTCGTCCGGGCGGCGGCGGCCGCCCCCGGATCGCTCGGCGTGGTCGTCCGCCCTGCCTGGAACGACCAGGTCCGGATCAAGCGCATCCTCGATATCGGCGTTGACGGGCTCATGGTGCCGATGATCGACACCGTCGACGCCGCCGAGGAACTGGTGCGGGCGACGCGGTACCCCCCCGACGGCGATCGGGGAGTCGCGTCCGGACGCGCCGCCGGCTACGGACAACAGTTCGTCGAGTACGTGAAAGAGGACCACCGATCGTTGCTCACGATCGCTCAGATCGAAACGCCGATCGGCGTCGAGAACGCCGGCGACATCGCCGCACTCGACGGTATCGATGCGCTTTTCGTCGGCCCCGCTGATCTCTCGGCCTCGCTGGGCGTCTTCGCAGAGTGGGATGCGCCCGAACTCGACGACGCGATGACAGATGTTATCGAATCCGGCGCGGCCGAAGACGTTCCCGTCGGGACGCTTGCCGTCCGGAAAGAGGACATCGAGGACCGCGTTGGGCGTGGCTTCGACTATCTGATGGCGGGCAAGGACATGACGACACTCATAGAGGGCGGCGAACGGATCCGCGAGACCTACGATCGCGTCACCGAACACGAATAGGTCACACGCGGTTCTGTCACTCGTTCATCCAGACGCCGGACTGCGGCTCGTAGGGGTCGGTCGGGATCTCGACGACCGTCGGGCCCTCGTTCTCGATCGCGTCGGCCACGGTCGCTTCGATCTCGGCCGGTGTTTCGGCCCGCTCTACGTCGAGGCCGAGTCCTTCGGCGACAGTCGTATACGAGACCGGGGTTCCCTCCCAGCCGTACTCGCCCTCGTCCATCCGGTAGCTCCGGCCGGCCTCTTCACTGATGATCGCGTAATCGCTGTTGTTGAGGACGACAACCGTCACGTCGATGTCTTCGTCCGCCAGAGTGTGCAGTTCGTGCAGACACATCAACACGCCCCCGTCGCCGGTGAGCGCCACGACGTCTTGCTCGGGGTTGGCCAGTTTCGCGCCGATCGCGCTCGGCACGCCGGACCCCATCGTCGCCCACGAGCCCGGGGTAACCCAATCGCGCGCTTCGTACGCCGGAAACGCGACCAGCGCCCACAGTCGAAAGCCGCCGGCGTCGAGAGCCACGATCGCGTCGCGCGGCGTCCCCGCCCGAATCGCGTCCAGCGTCGCGACTGACGTCAGCGGCGGTTCCGTCACGGTCCGTAGTTCTTCGAGTCGGTCGTTGACTGCTGCCCGTGCGTCGGCGGCCCGTTCGAGGCCGGTCTCGCTCGCGATCGACGCTTCGGCCAGCGCGGCATCGAGCGCGTCCAGCGTCTCGGCGGCGTCGGCGACGATCCCGACGGCCGGGTCGTAGCCGGTGCCGATATCGTCGGCCCCGAGCGTGACGTGGACGAGATCTTCGGGCACCTCGATCGACCAGTGTTGCATACTGACGGCATCGAGATCGGTGCCGACTCCGAGCGCCGCGTCGGCGTCGGCGATGAGTTCTTTCGTCGCGGTCCCGGTCCCGCCACAGAGCACACCGCCCATGAGATCGTGCTCGTCGGGAAACACAGCTTTGCCCTTGTACGTGAGCACCACCGGCGCTTCGAGCCGTTCGGCGACCGTCTGCAGTTCCGCGCTCGCGTCGGCGGCCCGCACGCCGCCGCCGGCGATGACGATCGGTTTTGACGCGTCAGACAGTAGCGAAGCGGCCTCGTCCACTTTCGCGTCGGGGACGCCGCCGGCCGACGGGAGTTCCGTCTCGCCGCGCTCGGCGAGCGGGACGTCCATCTTGAGGAAGTTCTTCGGGATGCCGATCCGTACCGGGCCTTTCGGGGCCGTCTTCGCGGTTTCGATCGCCCGTTCGAGTTCCGCGACCGTGCTCTGTGGCGTCTCGACTGTGATGTTCTCCTTGACGACGTTGTCGTAGGTATCCGGCGGCGTCTCGTGGATCCCGTCGCCGCCGCGTATCTCCGGCTCGGTCTCGACGGCGATGTGTACGAGCGGCGTGCAGTCGTTGAGCGCGTTCTTCAGCCCGTTCATCGCGTTCATATCGCCGGGCCCGGGGATGACGACCGTCGCGGCGATATCGCCGCTGGTCTCGGCGTACCCCCACGCCTGATGGGAGACTGCGGTCTCGTGGCGGGCCATGACGAACCGGATGTCCTCGCGCTCGCTGATCGACTCGTTCAGTGGAAGCGACTGCTTGCCGGGGATGCCGAACAGGGTGTCGACGTCGTTCTCGGTCAGACAATCGATTATCGCCTCGTTGACGTTCATACCGGTAGTGCGAAAGACAGGGGTGTAAAGATTGAGGTTGCGAGCCGCTAACGGTGTCGCGCCTGCGTGCGAATCGACGATCACGGTGGCGTTTTTGTCCCCCGGCGGCGAGGGGCCACCATGAGCGATCTCGAAACCGCAGTGTCCAGCGCCCCGGACGGAACGAAAATCAACTACTGGATGCGGACCCCGGCGGACGCCACCGAGGCGGTCGTCTTCGTGCACGGGGCGACCTACGGTGGCCGAAGCGCGTTCGGTCCCGACGGATTCTCGTGGCTCGATGCGGTCGCCTCGACGGGGCGGGCCGGCTACGCGCCCGACGTGCGAGGCTACGGTAATTCCGAGTGTCCTCCCGAACTCGACGTGCCGGCCGAGGCGAACCCGCCAGTCGTCCGCGCGTCGACGGCTGCTCGGGACGCTGCTGCCGTTTTGACCGACGCTGCTGCCGCGTACGAAACGATCCATCTCGTCGGCTACTCTTGGGGAACGATCATCGCTGGGGTGATGCTTACCGAACTGGAGGTCGACGTCGAATCACTCGTTCAGTACGCCCCTGTCTACAACCCGCCGGCCGAGAGCCGCGATCACTTCTCGCTCGGCGACTCTCCGGCAGCCTACCGCGTGGTCTCGAAGGCCGACACCCGGGCACGATGGGCCGAACAGCGTCCCGAAAACGACGTTCCTGACGCGGCCTTCGAGGCCTTCTGGGAGACGCTCATTACCTCCGACCAGGGCGTCGGCGACGGCGAGATCCGTGCCCCGAACGGCACGATCGTCGACCTCATCGCCGCGATCGATTCGCCGCTGTACGACGCGGCCGCCATCGACGTGCCCACGCTCGTCGTTCGCGGATCGCTCGACACCTCCTCGGTGCGGCCGGACGCACTCGGGCTCTACGACGATCTCGAGACCGCAGATCGAGCGTACACGGAGATCGCCGGTGGAACGCACTTCCTGGCGTTCGAACCGAACCGGGCGACACTGTACGAGACGGTTCGGAGCTTTCACGACCGACTATAGCGTTCCCAGGCCGGTCGGAGCCTATCGACCCTTGAACTCCGGTTCGTAATCGTCTTCGGCGAAGGCCCGCGTCCCCTTCTGGAAGTCCTCCGTGCCGCGCAGCGACGAGAAGAGCCGCTCGTCGTACCTGCGGCCCTCTTCGAGGCCGACCTCAGTCGCCATCCGGGCTGAGTCTTTGATCGCCTGCACCGACAGCGGCGGCTTCGAGGCGACCGTCTCGGCGAACTCTTCGACCGCCTCGTCGAGGTCGTCGCCGTGGACCCGATTGACGATGTCGAGTTCGTCGGCACGCTCCGCGGAGATGTGCTCGCCGGTGAGCGCGATCTCCTGGGCGACTGCCGGGTTGTTCAGTTGACTGATGAACTGGACGCCGCCAGCGCCGGGGAGGATGCCGAGATCGACCTCCGGAAGGCCGAACCGCGCGTCCTCGTGGGCGAATCGGAGATCACACGCCATCGCGGTCTCGAGCCCGCCGCCCAGACAGTACCCGCGGATCTTGGCGATGACGGGGACGGGGAACTCGGCGATGAACTCGTAGTGATTCCGCCCGGAACTCGCGGCGGCGTGCTCGTCGGAGAACTCGTTGATGTCGGCCCCGGCACAGAAGTTGCCCTCCGCGCCCGCAAGAACGACGACCCGGAGCGCGACCCCGTCGTGGCCCTCGTTCTCCGCTTCGAGCAGTTTCAGTCCCGCGATGAGGTCGTCCCGGAGCTGCTCGCTGAGCGCGTTTAGCGAGTCGGGGCGGTTCAGCGTAATCCGGCCGATGCCGGTCTGTTCGTCGAACTCGACGATCGTCGTATCGAACTCTTCGCGCATGAACGAACGCGCGTCCGGGGCGAGTATATAGTTACTGCAGTACATCTCTCGGCGTCGGTCGTCGTGGCTATCCTGGCCCGCCCTATCGCCTTTCGTCTTTTTTACCGCGGATCGGTCGAACCCATCAAGACCGTCCGGCCGTAACTGACGACGAGTATCAGATGACAGACGACCGATCGACCCCTCTGGGACAGCTTTTCGAGGCCGAGCGGCAGTTCCACGAACTCATGCCGGTCAAGGACAGCTACAGCAAGCTCTTTTTCCGCTCGATCTTGTGGTTCACGCTCTTCAGTCTCGGCTATCTGCTCGTCACCAGCCTGTGACCGCTCGCCCCGGGCAATCGAGGGGCAGCAGCCACTCGCGTGCTCCTTCGATCACCACTGTCCGTCGCCCGTGGCTCCGTGAGCTATATGCGTCCCGCTCGTGTCGCGTCCGACATGACAGCGAACGACCCTGGCCGAATGCAAGCGTTGTTAAAAAAGCACCCGAAACCGGGGATGAGTCTCGATACCGTCCCGATACCCGAACCGGGTCCCGGCGAGGTTCGAATCCGCGTGGAATCGGTGGGTATCGACGGCGGGGCGGAGGCGTTGATCTACGACTGGCACGAGAGCAAACACCACTACGACGACGATCTCCCCCAACTGTTCGGCCACGAGTTCGCCGGAACGGTCGATGCGACCGGGCAAAACGTCGAGTCCGTCGCGACGGGAACGCGGGTCGCAGTGGAACCGATCCTCGGTTGCGGACATTGCCGGCTCTGTCGGGACGGCGCGTTCTCGATCTGTCCCGACCGGCGGATTATCGGCCTCCACCCGGATCTGGAGGGTGCGCTCGCGAAGTACGCGATCGTTCCTCGGGATTCGATCTACCCGATCGGTTCGCTCAGTCCCGAGGCGGGTGTCTTTCTCGAACTCCTGGGGCTGGCTGTCCACGGATTCGAGCGATCGGATTTCGAACCCGGCGACAGCGTCGCGATCACCGGTCCCGGGCCGGTCGGCATCGGCGCACTCGTCGCGGCGGTCGCTGGCGGAGCCGGGTCGGTCACGGTCGTCGGCGCCGAGGCCGACCGTGACGATCGGCTCCCGCTCGCCCGGGAACTCGGCGCGACGCGGACGGTCGTCGCCGACGAGATCGACGGCGAACTCGAAACGGAGGTCGACGTGCTCATCGAAGCGTCCGGTCACGCCGACTCGCTCTCCGTGGCGTCCTCGTCGATCCGTCGCGGCGGCGAACTCGTCCAGATCGGTATCTACCACGGCGACGGGACGGTCCCGGTCGACCTCACCCGGTTCGTTCGGCGCGGAGTCTCCGTGACGACGGTCTATGGCCGGCGCGATTCGAGTTGGCGGCGCGCGATCGCGATCGGGAAAAACACCGATCTCTCGCCCGCGATCGGTCCCTCGTTTCCGCTTTCGGAGTACGAGGCGGGCTTCGACGCGGCCCGGAACCGCGAGGGCATCAAGATCACGCTCACTCCCGGCCGATAATAAAACGAACTGCCGTTACTCGGCCTGGTCGGTGTACATCTCGTCGGGGTCGAGCTCTTCGCGGATCAGCCGTAGCTCCTCGCCCTCCGGTTCGGGCGTCGTTTCGAGGTCGTCGGCGAACTCGATCTCCCAGCCGGTCTCGGCCTGGACCTCCTCCCGCGTCGCGTTCGGGTGCACCGAGTCGACGTACATCTCGCCGCGTTCGTCGAACCGACAGACGGCGAGGTCAGTGATGACCGCTTCGGGCCCGCCGTCGAGACCGAGCTCCTTCCGGCCCTCGCGGCCGTCGACGTAGCCCGGACTCGTGATGAAATCGACCTCCTCGGGGAACCGTCGCGCGGAGTGCGGGGTGACGACGAGCGTTCGATCGACGTGGCCGGCGATCTCACAGGCCCCGCCGCTGCCGGGGAGCCGGACCTTGGGATCGTCGTAGTCCCCGATGACAGTCGAGTTGATGTTCCCGTACTTGTCGATTTGAGCGCCGCCCAGAAAGCCGACGTCGAGTCGGCCCGCCTGCAGGTAGTAGTTGAACCCGTTCCGCATCGGCTCGATCGAGACGGCCCCCGAAGCCAAGGCGGGATCGCCGATCGAAAGCGGCGGCGAGGAAGGGTTCGACCCGATCGTCCCCGACTCGTAGGTCATCTTTAGATCCGGTGCGTGCGTTCGTTTTGCGACGTTGCACGCCAGGTTCGGCTTGCCGATCCCGACGAGCACCGAGTCATCGTTTCGCAGTTCTCTCGCGGCCGCTACCACCATCAGTTCGCTCTTCGTGTAGTTCATCTGATTGCCCTCTCAACGTCGGTCGATCGAACGGTACGCCCTCTGCGGCCGCTCGGACAAGTAGCCGTCATCAGTAGCCCCCCATGTCGATCGGCGTCGCGTACTCGTGGGTGGGCTGGAGGTCGAGGAACCGATCGACGCCGAGTTTCTCGACGTATTCGCGGCGGTTCTCGACGCCGTACACCCACTCGTCGAGCCACGCCTCAACGCGGTCGACGTCGCTCGCGATCTCGGCCCACTCGATGTACGCCTCGTTGTCCCGGCCGTAGTATCCTTGCGCGTACGAGGGGTGCGAGCCGTACGGTTCGTGGACGACGTGATCGACATCCTCGCTCGTGATCACCGTCCGGTTGGGATCGCTGCGGATCGTCTCCTCCGAGCAGATCTCCTCGGTCGAGAGGATCACCGTGTCGGCGGCCAGTCCCGCGATCTTCGCCTCGCCCTGGATGCCCCAGAGGTGAGCGTTGCCGGACTCGTCGGCGCGCTGCGCCCGGACGACGGCCACGTCCGGTTCGATCGGCGCGACGGCGTAGACGTAGTCGTCGTCGAAGGGGCTCTCCATTCGGGCGATATTGTCGTTGTGCTGGGGGAGATCCGAACCGATGAACCCTCGGAGCGGGGCGAACGGGAGATTCGACGCGCCTGCATCGAGAGCCGCGATCAGCCCGAAGTGCGTGTATTCTTCGAGTTCGAGTTCGGTCGGGTAGCCGTCCTCGGCCGCCCGTCGGAACGCCGGCAGGCTACCGACGCCCGGGTTGCCGGCCCACGAGAACGTGGCTTTCCGGGCACAGCCGGCAGCGATCAGCTGATCGTAGACGAGATCCGGCGTGGCCCTGATGAGTTCGAGCTCGCGTTTCTCCTGTCTGATTATCTCGTGACCCGCCGCGAACGGGATGAGGTGTGTAAACCCCGATAGATAGATGCTATCGCCGTCCGAGACGGCCTCGTCGACGGCCTCGTGCATTGACGTGATGTTACTCATAGCTGGCTGAACTACGCTATGGGTCGGAGAATGGACACATAACGATTCCCATCCGGGCGTGCCGAGACGACGACGTTCGCCCCCGAACACGACGTGACCGCCGAAAGCGTGGGCAACAGCCGTCCACCGCATACGTTATAATGCGACCGAAACATCCTCCGGACATGGTCGTTGACATCGATGATATAGAGACTGTGGCTGTGGTCGGTGCCGGACAGATGGGGCGCGGAATCGGCGCCGTCGCGGCGCTGGCTGGCTACGAGACGGCGATCACGGACATCGACGAGGCCCAACTCGAGGAGGCGGCCGAGGAGATCGAGTGGTCCTACGGAAAAAGCGTCGACAACGGGGCCGCGACCGAAAGCGAGACCGAGGCGGCGCTCGATCGGCTCACGTTCACGACGGATTTCGAGGCGGCCGTCGGGAACGCGGAGTTCGTCACCGAGGCGGCGGTCGAACAGCAGTCGGTCAAACAGGACATCTTCTCGGATCTCGACGAGGCGGCACCGGAGGACGCCATCCTCGCGACGAACACCTCGGGACTCAACATCACCGAACTGGCCGAGACGACCGACGCCCCGGAGCGCGTGATCGGCACCCACTGGTTCAATCCGCCGATGTTGATGGAACTCGTCGAAGTGATCATGACCGAGCACACGCCGACGAGCGTGGCCGACACCGCCGAGGCGCTCGTCGAGTCGTTCGACAAGACGCCGATCCGGTGCAAGGTCGACATCCCCTCGTTCATCGTCAACCGGCTCATGCGCCCCTACGGCGAAGCACCGGCGTGGATGGTCTACCGCGGCGAACACTCTATCGAGGAGATCGACTCGGCGATGAAGTACGTCGCCGGCTTCCCGATGGGGCCGTTCGAACTCGCGGACTTCACCGGCGGTATCCAACTCCGGGTCGAGGGCGAGCAGGACCACCTCGAAGACGACCGCCCGATGTCTTACGACACCGAGGTCTGTCCGATTCTCCACCAGCTCTACGAGAAAGACCGGTACGGCCGGAAGGCTGACGCGGGATACTACGAGTACGACGAACGCGACGAACCGAAGATTCCCGTCGACGCCGGACAGGGCTTCGATACCCTCCTCGTCTGGGCGCCGATCGTCAACGAGGCCGCAAAGATGGTCGAAAACGACGTCGCGAGCGTCGAGGACATCGACACCGGCGCCCGACTCGGCGGGAACTGGCCGGTCGGGCCGCTGGAGAAGGCCGACGAGGTCGGCGCCGACGCGATCTTAGAGCGGCTGACGGAGGTGGCGAGCCGCCACGAGGACACGAACAAACTCGCCGAGACGCTGCCGTGTGATCTGCTCGTCGAGAAGGCCAAGACGGGCGAGACGTTCTACTGACCCCACGCTGACATTCCCGCCCGGCTCCGAGCTTGGGGTGCCGGCGAACTCCCAACGATCATTTTATTATTCATGCATCTCTGAACGACTGCTGTACAGTTCGGTTGGTTTCGGCGGACCGGACCGCCTTTCGCATCGGTCATTCACCTACTCGTCACCGACAGTATTACGACGTGGCTCCTGAATCGATACCCAATGACAGCAACCGAGCCAGTGTACGTCGCGGGGGCGTTCGAACACCCCACGCGGGAGGCACCGGACAGATCGACGATGCAGTTACACGCGGAGGTCGCGGCGGGCGCGCTCGACGACGCCGGCCTCGAAAAGGACGACGTGGACGGCTACCTCACGGCCGGCGTTCCGGAGTACGAGGCGGGGTTGACGCCGCTCATCATGGCCGACTACCTCGGCCTCGATCCGTCCTACGCCGACACGACGGACGCCGGGGGATCGTCCTACATCAGCCACGTCGGCCACGCCGTCAGCGCGATCCGCGACGGCCGGTGTGACGTCGCGCTCGTCACGCTCGCCGGACGGCCCCGCTCCCGGGGGCAGGCGACCGGCTCCGGGGCCCGCGAGGTCCGGAGCTTCCAGGACAGCTTCGAGCGGATCTACGGGGCTACGAACGTGGGCATGTACGGCATGGCCGCAAAGCGCCACATGCACGAACACGGGACAACGAGCCAACAACTCGCCGAGATCCGCGTCGCAGCCTCACAGCACGCCCAGTACAACGAGCACGCGATGTATCAGGAGCCGGTGACCGTCGACGACGTCGTCGAATCGCGGACGGTCGCCGATCCCCTACACCTCCTCGATTGCTGTGTCATCTCCGATGGCGGCGGCGCGGTGATCGTCGTCTCCGAAGACGTCCGCTCGGAGCTGGATCGGAACTGCGTCGAGGTGCTCGGGTTCGGCGAGGCAGTCGGCCACCACGAAGCGGGACGGATCGATCTCACGCGGACCGCCGCCGAACGCTCGGGGACACGCGCCTTCGAGGCGGCCGGTCTGGGTCCAGAGCACATCGACTACGCGTCGATCTACGACTCGTTCACTATCACTGTTCTCGAAGCCATCGAGGACCTCGGGTTCTGTGAGAAAGGAGCGGGCGGGTCGTTCGTCGAGGGGGGAACGCTCCGCGCGCCCGACGGCGAACTGCCGTTCAACACCGACGGCGGGGGGCTGTGCTCGAACCACCCCGCCAACCGCGGCGGCATGACGAAAGTTATCGAGGCGGTCCGACAGCTCCGGGGCGAAACCAACCCCGAAGTCCAGGTCGACGCCGACATCGCGCTCGCCCACGGCACCGGTGGGAGCATCGGGACTCGCCACGGCGCGGCGACCGTCGTGCTTGGAGGGGAGGACCGATGACCTGGGATCCTCGTCCCGCGCCCGAAGTGAACCCCGAAACGGAGCGATACTGGCAGGCGGCCGCCGACGGCGAATTGCTCGTCCGGGAGTGTCTCGACTGCGGACTCGTCTATCACTACCCGCGCTCGCGCTGTCCCGACTGTTTCGGAGAGAACGTCGAGTGGCGCGAGACGTCCGGCCGCGGCGAGGTGTATTCGTACTCGGCGACCCGGACGATGAGCGGCTGGCCGGAAGAGGATCTCCCGCTCGTGCTCGCGTACGTGGAACTCGACGCGGGACCGAGAACGATGACGAACGTCGACGCCGACCCGGACGACGTCGAGATCGGGACGCGCGTCGAGGCCCGATTCGTCGACGTGGCGGACTCGGACATCGCTGTTCCGGTCTTCGTACCCGTCGAGAATTGAGACTCCTCGGTCGTTCGAACCAGAGTTCAGTCCCCTGCGTTCTCCGGGATTCGGCCGGTCAGCGCCTCGCTGGCGGGAGCGATCGATAGCTCCGTTCCGAGTCCCTTGGCGCGCGCTTTCTCGTAGAGCATATGCGCCGCCGCGACCGTCTCGATGCCGGTCCCTCCGCTGTCGAAGACGGTGAGTTCGTCGTCGCTCGTCCGGCCGGGGACGGTTTCGGCCACGACCTCGCCGAGTTCGGCGTGGACGTGATCCTCGTCGATGACGCCCGCCTCGAGCGCCGCGAGGAACGAACCCGCGTCCTGGGTCGCGCGATCCCGGAGATCCGGCACGTACGTCGCTCGCTCGATGGTCGCCGGATCGAGTTCGTTCCGGCCGGGGGTGTACTGCCCCATCGCCGTGACGTGCGTTCCGGGCTCGAGATCATCGCTGTCGACGACCGGATCAGCGGCTTTTGTCGCCGCGATCACGACGTCAGCGCCCGAGACGGCGGCCGAACTCGAGTCGACGGCCTCGACGGATGCCTCAAGATGGTCGTCGAACTCGGCGGCGAAGCGCTCTCGGTTCTCTTCGGTCGGCGAGAAGACCCGTACCGACTCGAACTCTCGGACCGTCGCCGTCGTATGCAACTGCCCTCGCGCCTGGGAGCCGCTACCGATGACGGCGAGCGTCGAGGCGTCCTCGCGGGCGAGTTCGTCGACGGCGACGGCCCCCGTCGCCCCGGTCTTGAACGGGTTCATGCTCGCGCCGTCGACAAGCGCGATCGGTGCCCCGCTCTCGGCGTCGAAGATCGGCGTCACGAACCAGGCGTTGGGGCCGGTGAAGCCCGACGTATACACGTAGCCGCCCATCGCGCCCGTCTCCGGGAGGATCGCGGAGTAGTTCGTGAGCTTGCCCTCGGGATCATCCTGTCGGAAAGTCTGTCGGGGCAGCGCTGGTGCGCCCTCACCGCGCTGGCGGTATCCGTCCCGGACGGCCTCGACGTATTCGGCCGGCGTTGCGAGACCGTCGACTTCCTCACTGGTGAGAAACAGTGTGTCTGCCATGTTCCGGACGACACGCGGATAAGTAAAAAAGACAGCCGGTTCGACCTCGGTCGTCGAACGACTGTTTGAGCCCCGATCCCGATTCGTTCACGCCGACGCTGCGATCACTCCTTTCGGTGCTCTTCGACAACGTCCCAATCGAGTTCGATCCCGAGTCCTGGCTCGTCCGGGACCTCGATTCGGCCGTTCTGGATGAGCGGTTCCCCGGCGTCGACCAGATCGTCCCACCACGGAACATCGCGGGCGTGGAATTCCAGCGCGAGAAAGTTCGGTACTGTCGCTCCGACGTGAACGCCAGCCATCGTCGCGACTGGGCTGCCGATGTTGTGTGGACTCATCGTCAGGTAGTAGGTATCGGCCAGTTCGGCGATCTTTTTCGTCTCCGCGATCCCGCCGGTCTTCGGGACGTCCGGCGCGACGAAGGCGACGGCCTCTTTCTCGACGAGGTCCCGGAACCCGTGCCGCCCGTAGCGGTTCTCGCCGGTGAGAAGCGGCTGCTCGACGCTTCGGTTGAGCGTCGCGAGCGCGTCCGCGTTCTCGGGCGGGAGCGGGTCCTCGATCCACGCGAGATCGTACGGCTCAAGCGAAGCACATAGCTTCTCAGTCGCCTCGACGCTGAAGTTCCAGTGGAGGTCGACCGCGACCTCCGCCTCGTCGCCGACCGCTTCGGTTACTGCCTCGACGAGTCCCCGCTTGTGTTCGATCTCTGGGCGGTCGAAGTGTCGCGAGAGCGTGTCGATCTCTCGTCCGGAGGGAACGTCGAGGTCGAACTTGATGATCTCGTAGCCGTCGTCGACCGCCGATCGGGCGGCGCGGGCGTAAGCCTCCGCCTCGTAGGTCTCTTCGGGCTGTCCGTCGAGCGCGGCTTCGACCATCCCGTCGCCGGCGTGACAGTCGGCGTACATCCGAATCTCCTCGCGGGTTTTGCCCCCGAGCAACTGGTAGACCGGCTGTTCGAGGATCTTGCCCGCGGCGTCCCAGAGCGCGATCTCGACCCCGCTGATCGCGATCGTTCCGATCCCCTGCTGGGACCCCCGCCCCGAGAGGCTCTCCCGCATCAGATTGTACAGTCGCTCGACGTCGAGGGGGTTTTCGCCGACGAGCACGGACTCGAAGTAATCCGTGATCACTTCGTGAACGCCCGGAGAGGGGTACGCCTCGCCGATCCCGGTCACGCCGGCGTCCGTTTCGAGGCGAACGATCGTCCACGGGAAGTTGCCGTCGACGACGACCGTCGACAGGCCGGTGACCTCGGGCGTTTCCGTCGACCGGCCGGGCGTCTCGCCGAAGTCGGGCCAGATGCTCGAAGCCAACCGTGCTGCGAAGTCCGAATACATACTGTCGTCCCCCGTTTTTCGGAGCCACTATATGAACCTGTGGACGTGGGCGAGCCTCCGTCGTCGGACGTTTTGCCCGTCTCGTTGACTACTTTAGGGGAGTATCAGGCGTCAGGGAGCACCTTGTCAGGGTTCAGGATGCCGTTCGGATCGAACGTCTCCTTGAGCGAGCGCATGAGATCGATCGCTTCGCCGTGTTCTTGCTCCATGAACTGTCGTTTCCCGATCCCGATGCCGTGCTCGCCGGTCGCGCTCCCGCCGAGTTCGATCGCCTTTCGAACGACGCGCTCGTTCAGGCGGTGGGCGCGTTCGACCATCTCCTCGTCGTCGTAGTCCACGAGTGGCGTGAAATGGAGGTTGCCGTCCCCCGCGTGTCCGACACAGGACGTCAACAGATCGAGGTCCTCGCCGGCCTGTGAGACCTCCTCGACGATCTCGGGGTACTTCGAGATCGGGACGACGACGTCACCGACGTGGCCGATCTCCATCCCCTCGCGGTAGCTTTGGGTCGCGTGGTATTTGTCGCGGCGGGCCTGCCAGATGTCGTCTAAGTTCTCCTCGTCGGCCGCCTCCCACGAGCACATCCCGTGGTCCTCACAGATCGCCTTCGCGAACTCGAGATCCTCCTCGATGCCGCTGTTGTTCGCGTGCAGTTCGATCAGCAGCGTCGGACGCTCCTCGAGGGAGACGTCGTCGTGGTAGTCGTTTATCATCCGCATCGCCATCTCGTCCATGAACTCGATCGCGCCGGGGACCAGCGCCGACCCGATCGCGTCCGCGACGGCCGCCGAAGCGTCGGTCCGGGAGGGGAACGTGACTAAAGCGGCCCGACGGTGTTCCGGAATCCCGACAAGCCCGAGCGTCACTTCGGTGACGACCCCGAGTGTCCCCTCGCTTCCGATGAAGAGGTCCTTGAGGCTGTAGCCGGCGGACGTCTTGACGACATCCCGGCCGCACTGGATGACGCGTCCGTCGGCGGTGACGACCTCGAGACGGCGGACGTGATCACGCGTTTCGCCGTACCGGACCGCGTTGAAACCGCTCGCGTTCGTCGCGACCATGCCACCGATCGTGGCGACGTCACCGCTGGAGATTCCGGGCGCAAACCGGAGTCCGTGACGCGCCAGTTGTTCGTTCAGGTCGTCGTACACCACGCCTGGCCCGACAGTCACCTGAAGGTCGTCCGGCGAAGCCTCGACGTGGTCGATTTCTGCCGTGCTGAGGACGATCCCGCCTGCTACGGGGATCGCATTGCCTTCGAGTCCGGAACCGCCAGACCTCGGTGTGACTGGGATGCCGCGCTCGTTCGCCTCCTTCAGGACGGCGGCCACCTCTGCGCTCGAGGCCGGCCAGACGACGGCGGCCGGAACACGGCCTTCGTGGGGACTCGCGTCCGTTGCGTACTGTGCCCGTACGCTTTCAGTGTGCGCGATCCGACCGTCGGTGACCACGTCATCGAGGAACGAGCAGTCATACCTCGTCTCGGGTTCCGATTGCATGCTTTTGGCTGTGGTTCGGATCGACATAAACCCTCTCCGGGAACGCCGGACGAACGCTCTCTGTGATTCGGATCCGACGGCTCCAAGTGGTGTCTGTTCTCCGGTACGATCCCGACATCCGGTCGTTTCGTCAGTGTTCCCGAAACGGTTTGACTCCTCCGGGCGTACCCCTGACAACGATGTCCAGTATCGGAATCGTCGGCGCGGGCGCGGCGGCGGCGGCAGCAACGTTCGTTCTCGACACGACGCTCCCCGACGCCGATATCACCGTCCTCGAAAAGTCCGGCGGGCTCTGCGGGCGGGCCGCCACCCGCCGACACGGCGATCTCGTCTACGACTACGGAGCCAACTACGTCAAATCCGATGACGAGCGCGTCGTCGAACTCCTCACGGAGACGCTCGACGATGAGGGGCTAGTCGACGCCGTTGAGCCGATCTACACGTTCGACGAGTCGGGGACGGTTTCACCGGGCCGAGAGGCCGACGAGCACAAGTGGAGCTACCGAAGCGGGCTCACACAGATCGCAAAACGACTTTTCGGACGGACGGACGCGACAGTGCACCGCCGCACGCGAGTCGAGACGATCCGGCGCGATGGCGAGGCGTGGCGGCTCACCGATACCGACGGTGGTTCGTGGGGCCCCTTCGGCTGCCTCGTTTTGAATCCGCCAGCCCCCCAGACCGCCGCACTGCTTGAGGCTGCTGAATGGAACTCCCCGCATCGCGAACAGCTCCGGGAAGCTGTTGCCGAAGTACCCTACCGGTCGGTCTGGACCGCAGTGTTGCACTACCCATTCGAGATCGATCGGCCGTACTACGGGCTCGTGAACACCGACAAGGAACACGCGGTTGGGTGGATCTCCCGCGAAGAGTGCAAGCCTGGACACGTCCCCGACGGCGAATCACTGCTCGTCGTCCAGGCCAGCGGCGAGTGGTCGACAGCGCATTACGACGATGATCCGGCCGATAACGTGGCCACACTGGCCGACCACGCCGCCGACATCGTCGGCGACGAGCGCCTCGAAGCGCCCGACTGGAGCGATCATCAGGGATGGCGCTACGCACTTCCCGAAGCTGGCGCCCGTCACGGCCCGCTTTCCTCGGCCGAAGCCGAGAGACTGTACTGCCTCGGGGACTGGGTCACGGGTGAGGGCCGGGTCCATGCGGCCCTCCGGAACGGCCTCGATGTCGGTGAACGGATCGCGTACAACATTTGAGTCTCATTCGGCGTGCCTACTGTGTGAGTCGGGCGCTCCGACCGACGCGCAGCGCCAGAAGAGATAGGCCCGTTCGGCCCCTAGAAACCGTATGACCGAACGATCCGGGCAGTTTCGCGTTTACCGCGTCGTCGAGTCGGTCCCACATTACAACCTCCAGGCGACCGATTCGCCGACGCTGTTTACTGTGTACCAGTCCGGATACGGGGCGTTACAGTCCGATCTCGATCGCCTCCGGACCGGCGATTTGATCGAGGCGACTCTCGACGGCGATCCGGCGGCCGAGAACGAACCCTGGCGATTGACGGCGCTAGAGCGACTCGACGGCGTCGAAATGGGATTCGCGGTGGGCGTTCAACCGCCCGATATCGCACGGGAGCTATGGACTCCCGGCCAGACTGATCCGAGCTACGCCGTGCTGCGAACCGATGACCGTGCCGTCGGCGTTTGCGGCGTTCAGCCCCGCGACCCACTGCCGAACGGCGCGTTCGTCCCGAACGTCCTCACGGGGCTGTTACCACTTGAGCGACAGTTCCGTGAGATTCCGATGATCGAAGCCCCAGCAACCGAGGCGCTTTTTCTCGATCCCGACACGCCCGATACGGCATCGTATACCGAACCGTACGGTGTCGTCTTGCTCTTTAGCGCGGCCGGCCGGAAGCTCGCAGACCGGTTCCGGGAGACGTACGATTGCCCCCGTGGACGCGACACACGGCCCGATTTCGATCCGTACGGCCTGTAGCGAGCTACTGGGGATCGCTCGGCCGCGAACACCGCAGACAGAGCGTGTTGTCGCCAACCCAGTTGACGTCGGTCGATCCACAGTTCGGACACTGGTGGTGGTCAGTGCCGTACGCCGTCGTTCCGCGTGGGGCGGCCAGAAATCCCGAATCGAACAGCCGTTCGAGCATGCTCGGGAAGCGCTGTCGTTTGTATGCCGGCCGCGCGCTGAGGAACGCCCCCGGTCGGGACGGATCGCTTCCGTGGAGCGTCTCCCACTCGACCGCGATTTCGCCGTTCGAGAGGCTTCGAGCCACCTGCTGGATGGGGGCGATCGCGGCCTCGAAAACCGGCGTCATTGCCCACTTTTGTGGCTGGTCGATCGAGTCGCCCGCCGCCTCGTAGTCGGCTTCGGCCGATTCGTAGGCCGTCGAAACATCGTCCATTCCGGCGATGGCACGGAAATCCGCGACGAACTCCGAAAAACAGGCCTGCTGAATCGGGTGACCCATCGTGTCGCCGAGATCACGGGCGATGGCGATCCCCTCGACGCTCCGACGGGTCGCCCGTTTCGAGCGATTACATACCCGATAACAGATTCCGGCGACAGCCAGATATCCGAGCCCGATACCGGTCCAGCCCTTTTCGTCGGCCTCGAAGGGATCGACGCCCGGTCGCGGGTCGGCGAGAACGCGCCGCCCCGCGCGGGTGTACTCGTCGCCGGCGGTCTCGTACTCGCGCTCCGCGATCGCAGCGATCGCAGCGTGCCGATGCCCACCGTCTTGGGTGCCCATACGCTACCGTAGGGTGAGGAGGGTACAAACCTGGCCCTTCCGGCCGATATCGGGGATTCGTTCCGCTGGGAAAGACCGATACCGGTGGCGTCCCTACAGCGGATATGAGCCGTGATCGGACCCAGACGCGTGACCGGTCGGGTACTGCCGATGGCGAGTTCGACGCGGAATTCGAGATCGGCGACGACGTTCCGGCCACAAGTGCCAGCTCGGAGACGGAAACAGAATCGGGTAGCCTCCGGGGACGTGTTTCGAGTCGTGCCGGACAGCTGTTCGCTCCACGGAAGTTCCTTCTCGCCCTGCTGTTGACGGTCGGTGGACTGTTCGCCGCGAACACTCTCGTCCCGCTTCCGGGTGCCGGTCTGCTCGGCGTCTTCGCCGCGACGTTCCTGTTCGGGGTCGCAATCAAGGAGCGACGCTACGCCGAGCCCATACTCGCGGGCGGGATCGCTGCCGGGTCGAGCACGCTTTTGGACTTCGCCGTCGTCGCATTTCTCGGCGGTTTCGGGGTTTCCCTTGCGGTGCTCGCGGGCGCACTCGGGGCCGTCGCCGGAGGACTCGGGACCTACTTCGGGCGCGACCTGCGGGACGGGCTGACGCGGGATCTCTGATCGACCTTTCGTTCGTCGCATCCGCCATTCTCTCAAGCGCCGATTCACTGCTGACGGGGTTGAATCCTCGTCTCGTGCTATTTCGGAGCGTCCGATCGCGGTATCCCGATTCAGGATCGCTCGGCGACGAGCACCCAGCGGTCACCGTCACGTTCGACGACGCCGTGGGCAGAGAGCCCTTCGAGGGCGTCCGTGATCACGTCCGGCGGTGCGTCGACCTGCCGGGCGAGCTCCTCGGCTGTCGCCGGCCCGTCGGTCAATCCCCGGAGCAGATCGCCGTAGAACCGGCCGTCGACGCCCTCGAAGTGGGCGCTGATCCGATCGAGCGTCTCGGTGAGACGACCCTGCACCCACCGCTGGGCCATCGAAAGCTCGTTTTCGAGCCGTTCGAGCTGTTCGAGGTCGGCTGCGAGCGTGGCAAGATCCGGTGGGCCCTCCCCGTCCTCGTCGCTGTTTTCTTCGGGTGGGGCGGCATCCTCGGCAGTCTCGGTGTCGGTATCGGCTACCGGGACATCGCCGTCGTGACCGACATGAAGCGAGACGTGTCGCCAGGCGGTGATGTCGAGGTTCGGTGAGGCCGAGTAGGCGCTTTTCGTCCCGAACTCGTACGGCGAGACGTTCACCTCCAGTCGGAGGTTCCGCGCGATCGAAAAGTACTTTCGACGGCCGTCGTCGACGTGGGATTCGACCAGGCCGGCGTCTTCAAGCTTCTGTAGGTGATCGATGACGGCCTTCGGGCTCACGCCAAGGTATTCGCTAATTTCGGTCACGTAACACGGTTTCCGCGACAACAGCCGCAGAATCCGCCTGCGGTTTTCGTTCCCGAGGAGATCTAGGAGTGCCGCGGAGTCCATCGATCGTGAGTACGGTCCGAGAACGAAAAAGCGTAACGCGACGGGGCGCTACCGGCCTTGACCGCCCGACCGCCCGCGTCCGCGGTTTGAACGGGCATTTTGATCCGGTCCGTTGGCGTTGTTGTTGCCGTTGTCGTTGGCGTTGTTGTTGCCGTTGTCGTTGGCGTTGTTGTTGCCGTTGTCGTTGGCGTTGTTGTTGCCGTTGTCGTTGGCGTTGTTGTTGCCGTTGTCGT
>Ga0102942_1000047_pt1 | contig 36329 bp, 34 predicted proteins | sample SalPon2_C_H2O_MG_FD_78171 | JGI IMG/M metagenome (GOLD analysis project Ga0102942, IMG submission 78171) | Salt pond water microbial communities from South San Francisco under conditions of wetland restoration - Salt Pond MetaG R2_C_H2O_MG | ecosystem: Environmental > Aquatic > Non-marine Saline... | reverse complement strand
GGAGTATCAGAGAGGGAGAAGGACGGCGACCGGCGAGAACGGTCGATCCCTCCGGTTGAATTTCGGTTTGATCCAGGCCTGGAGAATCGGTTATCAGGAGATGATTTAATTTATACGACAGACACAGATATTTTTTATATACATATATTTTATCTATTACCGTTTACTTATTTAGTTAGGTAGCTTCAAATACCACTTTCTATTGTTTCTGCCGTTTGAGACAAGAAATACATAATTCTTGTATAGTAATTTGGTTTCTTATATACGAATAACAAACACCACTAGATGCGTCAAACCGAATGCGGCCGAGTGGAGCCCACTTAAATAACCACTGACGAATCAACGACGTGGACGATGCCATGTCACAGAAACGAACGGTATATTAGCAGCAAATAATAGACTTAATTTTGTTAGTGTATAAATCGGTATCGCCGATATATTTAGTTCGTATATAAGACATAGACCAAGTGATAGTTTGGTTATCGTTGACATTCTTCAGCTTTCACAGCGAGCCGATATATGACGGGCAAACATCCTACGTCGACTGGTAAAGCATTCAACGTGTCGGCAGATCCGGAATCAAAGTCCGAGGGAAGTGATGAGTGAGCGGATACGGAACCGAAATCAGTCACATATAGTGAATTTTAAGTCAATTCTGCGGGATAGCAACGTATGGGATCGAGTTCCAATCGAAACACGCTCGGCACACTCGAACGTGGTTTTGAGGTCGTTTCCCTGTTGATGCGGAACGACGGGGCCAGGGTCACGGAGGTCGCCGACGAACTGGACATCGCACCGAGTACGGCTCACAAATATCTCGCAACGCTGCACAACGAACGGTTCGTCGTCAAGGAGGGCGACGAGTACCAGGTCGGGATGCGGTTTCTCACGGTCGGCGGCTACGCGAAACACCGCAACCCGGCCTACGAAATCGCCGCACAAAAGATCCGGTCACTGGCCGATCAGACGGGGGAGCGAGCGCAGTTCGTGGTCGCCGAACATGGACGAGCAATATACACGGAGACGATCGTACTTGAACCGACAGCGGTCATGACGGATCGGCGGAACGGCCGAGTCCGCTATTTGCACTCGAGCGCAGCCGGGAAAGCGATCCTCGCCCAGTACTCCAGAGAGAAGGTCCGCGACGTTATCGACCGGTGGGGACTGCCAGCCGAGACAGAGAATACGATCACCGACCCGGAAGCGCTCTTTTCGGAGCTGGATCGGATCGAAACCGACGACGTCGCGTTCAACGACGAAGAGTCGATCGACGGACTACGATCGGTCGGCGCTGCCGTGACCACGGCGGACGACGAAGTGATCGGTGCGATCAGCGTCTCGGGGCCGGCGAACCGCTTGAAAGGGGATCGGTTCCAGGAGAAACTCCCGGATACGGTCCTCGGCGTCGTCAACGAGATCGAGCTGACCATCGCGTACTCGTAGCGCCCGTCTATTTCGCCAGGGAGGCGGCCGACCTGCTACCGTGGTCGATAGTCTAGGAAGGCTCCGCAGTCGGAGTACGGCGGAAACGCCGGGGCGGTCCGGGTTCGAACTGTAAGGAGAAAGAACTAATACGCCAGTTTACACAGGATCAGGGTACAATGAGTGGCTCTATCAAGACCGAGATAGCGGACGGGATCTGTACACTGACGCTAAAAAACGATGGCAAGCGGAACGCGATCACCTACGGGATGATGCGGTCGATCACCGAGGCGGTGAACGACCTCGAAGCAAAGGACGACGACTACGTGCTCGTCATCACCGGCGCGGGCGAAAAGGCGTTCAGCGCCGGCTTCGACCTCGATCAGGACCGCGACCCGGACAAAGAGAGTTGGTGGAAGGAGGTCAACGCGACCATCGAGGACTACGAGTACCCGACCGTCGCGATGATCAACGGCGACACCTACGGGGGCGCCATGGAGATCGTCTGTGACTGTGATATCCGCGTCGGCGTCGAGGACGCGCGGTTCGGGATCACCCCTGCAAAGATCGGAATCGTCTACAGCCCCCAGGCGATCACCCGCGTCGTCCGGACCGTCGGCACCGCGAAGGCCAAGGAACTGCTGTTCACCGGGAACGCGATCCAGGGGGATCACGCCTTCGAGATCGGCCTGCTGAACTACGTCGTCGACGACCAGGAAGCACTCGAATCAAAGGCCTACGGGCTGGCCGAGACGATGGCGGGGAACGCGCCGATGTCGCTAAAGCGCATGAAGAAGATCATCGGGGCGATCAACGCGAAGGAGGAACTCTCCGAGGCGGAGATGGAGTGGGGCCAAGAGATGCGGATGGAGGCCTTCGAAAGCCGAGATCACGAAGAAGGCGTCGAAGCGTTCTCCGAGGGCCGAGAGCCAGAGTTCGAGGGTCGCTAACCGCCGACGTCGCGTTCAGTTCTACTCGACGACGTCTTCTTCTCGGAGCGTCTCGACCTCCTCGGCGTCGATCCCCAGATGCGTTTCGAGCACTTCCTCGGTGTGTTGGCCGAGTTTCGGGGCTCCCGCTTCGAACTTCGATTCGCTGTCGGAGAAGTGAAGCGGATGACCGTGAAGCGTTATCTCTCCGGCCTCTTCGTGATCGAACTCCTTGACGTAATCGAGCGCCTGAGCCTGTGGGTGCTCGATGACGTCGCTGACCTCGTTGAGTGGCCCGTTCGGCCAGTTCAGGCCGTCGAAGATGTCCATCCACTCGTCGGTGGTCTTCTCTTTCAGTACGGGATGGATCTCCGCGGCGATCGCCATGTAGTTCTTCATTCGCTCTTCGCGTGAGTCGTACTCGAGCAGTTTTTCGCTGCCGATGACCTCGGTCGCAAAGCGCTCCCAGTCGTCTTCGCCGCCGGCGGGGTAGAACGCGACGTACCCGTCTTCGGTTTCCGCTACTTCGTATGGAACCGTCGTCTGGTGGCGTCGGCCGTAGGGCGTCGGGTTCTCGCCGGTCATCTCGTACCGGGGAATGTACTCCTCGAGGAAGGAGACGATCGCTCCGAAGAGGTCGGTCGAGAACTTCTGTCCCTCGCCGGTCTGCTCTCGGTTGTACAGCGCAGTCAGGATACCGATGACGTTGTAGAGACCAGCGCCGATGTCGCCGATCGCCTGGCCGACTTTCACCGGTGGGCCGCCTTCGGGGCCCGTGACGCTCATGATGCCGCCCTCGGCCTGCATGATCAGGTCGACGCCCTTCTTGTGCGAATGGGGGCCCTCGTCACCGTAGCCCTTGATCGACGCAAATACGAGTCCCGGGTTGTCCGCCGAAAGCGTCTCGTAATCCAGCCCCAGCCGCTCCATCGCACCCGGACCGAAGTTCTCGACGACGACGTCGGCATCGCGCGTGAGATCGTGGGCAATCTCGCGACCGCGGTCCGACTTCAGATCGATCACGACGCTCTTTTTGTCACGGTTCCTGGAGAGGTGTGTCGCGCTGAACCCCGCCTGTTTCGGCTCGTCCTGTCGTTCCCGGGCCCCTGTTCCGGGGCGTTCGATCTTGATTACCTCGGCACCGAGTTTGCCGAGGATCTGCGTCGACCACGGACCGGCACGCACCTGCGTGAAATCGATGATCGTAATATCGCTTAGTGGAGCTTCTCCCATGTCGATGCACCTGTTTGAGACCGGCTGACTTGATTGTTGTGCTGGGCGATTCCGGCGGTATCGCGGCGACCGACGGCAGCGGAGGGACACGAAGCTTTTTGGTTTATTCCCTCCCGGTATCGGCATGGCGACACGATCACTGCTGTTCACGCCGGGCGACGAACTGGAGATGATGCGGAAATCTCTGTCGATGGCTGCCGACGTGATTATCTTCGATCTGGAGGACGCGGTATCGCAGGCGAACAAGAAGATCGCACGCGAAACGGTGCCGACGGCGCTCGAAGAAAGCACCGATTCGACACCGGATGTGTGGGTCCGGATCAATCCCCTCGATGTGGGAGGAGACGAAGACGTCGCGGCGCTGGCCGACGCCGACGTGACGCCCAATAGCGTCCTGGTACCGATGATCGAGACAGTCGATCAACTCGACGCGGTCGCGGACCGGTTCGAGGAGACGGGGCTCGAATCGGGAGTCATCGCGCTGGTCGAGACGGCCACCGGTCTCACCGCCGTTGAGGATCTCGCTGCCCACCCGGCCGTGTCGGGTGTCGTCTTCGGAGCCGAGGACTTCACGGCTGACATGGGCATTATCGAACTCGAAGACAAGCGGTACCTCGATCACGCTCGGAGCCGAATCGCGGTCGCAGGGGCGGCCGCCGACGTCGTCGCGATCGATACGGTCTACACCGATCTGGGGAACACCGAGGGGCTCCGAGCCGACGCGGAGACGGCGCTTAATTTCGGGTTCGACGGCAAGGCGGCGATCCACCCGAGCCAGATCGAAGTGATCAACGAGGTTTTCACGCCCTCGGAGGAGAAGATCGAGTGGGCGGAGGGTGTCCTCGAAGCCAGGGACGCGGCCGGGGATAAGGGCGTCTTCGAGTACGAGGGCGAGATGATCGATGCGCCGGTGCTCTCGCGGGCCGAGGAGATTCTCCGGCGGGCCGGCGAGTAGGGCCGCCAGCGAGTCCCGACGGCATCAAGCACCTCGCCCGCTCAGCGATCCAGAAACGAACGGAGCTCCCGAAGCGTCGCCTCGGGGGCTTCTTCCATCAGGAAATGACCACAGGGGAGCGATCGCCCGCGAACGTCGGTGGCCCACGGCTCCCAGACGTCGAGCACGTCGATCGAATCGCGGTCGCGAACGCCGCCCCACAGTACCAACAGCGGACAGTCGATCTGTTCGCCCGCCCGCTGGGACGCGCGATCGTGGTCGAGATCGAGAGAGAGCCCTGCACGGTAGTCCTCACAGCACGCCCGGACGACGCGTTCGTTTCGGAAGCAGCGACGGTACTCGGCGACAGCCTCCGAGTCGATGACGTCGGCGTCGTCGGACCAGCTATCGATCAGATGTTCGATATAGAAGTCCGGGTCGTTGTTGATGAGCGTCTCGGGGATCGGATGTGGCTGGGCAAGAAACAGCCAGTGATACCGGCCGAGAGCGCTCTCGTAATCCATCCGTTCGGCCGTCTCGAGGGTCGGCACGATGTCGAGGACCGCGAGGCTTCGGACCCGGTCGGGGTGATCCAGAGCGTAGCGGTAGCCGATCCGGGCGCCACGATCGTGGCCGATGACGTCGTACGTATCGAATCCCAGCCGATCCATGAGCGCGACCATGTCCTCTGCCATCCGACGGTGCGTGTAGTCGGTAGTGTCGGGAGTTGTCGGCCCGAGACTGTCGCCGTAGCCGCGGAGATCGGGGGCGACGACCGTGTACTCCTCGGCCAAATGCGGAGCAATCTCGTGCCAAGCGACGTGGGTCTGGGGGAACCCGTGGAGCAATAATACGGGCGGTCCGGACCCACCCACTTCGAGGTTGAGCTCGGCCTCGGCGAGTTCGATGCGGTCCTGTTCGAATCCCGGAAACATCGTACGTTCGTGAACGGGTGGCGTAATGAAGGTTCGCTCCGGCCGGGGACTACGGTTCGGGGAGCGAGCGGCAGAGCAGGAGTGCGATCGCGGCGATGACAGCCAACAACAGGAAGGCGGTGTCGAACATTCCGGCGTCACCGAACCGACCGATAATGACGGGGCCACTGGACGCCGAGAACAGGTACACGGTGCGAACGAGTCCGAACCCGGTCCCCTGCATCTCGTCGGGCATCACCTTGATCGTGTAGGCGTTCACGACCGGCCAAAAAGCGAGTTGGGCGCTCAACAGGCCGGACAACAGGACTATCGCGGGCAATCCCGAAGCGAACGGAAGCAAAGCGAGGCCGGCGGTTGCGGCGGCCAGCGAGGCGATCAGCGTCCAGCGCATCCCGATCGTGTCCCCGCTTGATCCCGAGACGAGCTGGAGGACGATCCCAACGGCGAAGAAGCCGCCGTACAACAGCGCGGCCCGCCCCTCGCTGAACCCCTTTTCGAGAACCAGATACGTCGGATAAAAGCCGGTGAACGACTGATAGACGACCGAAACGAGAAACATGCTCACAGTCACGAGCAACACGGTCCGGTTCCCGAGTCCCGTCTTGAGCTGTTCGATGGTATCCCACGAGAGCTGCTCGACGACGCTGTCTCCACCGGACGTTCGGGCGGGAACGACCAGCCAGAGTGCGATCACGACACCGACCACGATCGGCAGGAGGAAGCCGATCCCGAGCCGCCAGCTTACGAGCACCGTCAGAAAGCCAGCGATGGGCGGGAGAACGGTCGTCCCGACGTTTCCGAACGCCTGGATGAATCCCATCGCGGTCCCGGAGCGATCCGGATAGATATCGGAGAGCACGGTCGCTCTCGTCGTCGCGTAGAGCCCGGAACCGAACCCGGTCGCGACGGTTCCGAGGAAAAACGAAACGGCGCCACTCGAGAGGACGACGATCCCGATCCCGACGCCAGTCAGGGCGGTGCTCGCGGTGAGCACGGCCCGTTCGCCGATCCGGTCGGCAAGCAGGCCGCCCGGGAACTGCATCAGCGCATAGCACGCCCAGAGGACGGTCACGACCAGCCCCGCCGAAGTGAGGTCGAATTCGAGAGCCGCCCGAATCGAGGGGAGGAGCGCCGGATAGACGAGCCGGACGCCGATGCTCACGAGCCAGCCGACGGAGACGGCGAGAAGGACGATCCCCCGGCCCTCGCTCCAGAGCGCGCGGAGCGGCTCCAGGATCGACCGGTGGATCCGATCGGCATCAGGTGTCGACATCGGCTACGGCGACCGCTCGGGCCGGGCCCGGGATCGACTGTTTTCAAGCGAGGGCTCCGACAGCGTGGCAATCGCTCTTTCACCGACATCGGACCGCTCGCCGTACCTGCCTATATCAATCACACAGCGCCGATTTTGCACGAACCGTATTAAGTGTTGTATTCCCCGAAGAAGCATTTCAGCCGGATAGTTGGGCGGGCGAACGCCTATATGGATGCAGGCAGTCATCGAGGGTATGGGTGCTGATAGCGAAACACAGATCGACGGGAGCGGCGGCGACGGTCGGCCAGTCGAACGACTGGCGACGTTCGTCTCGTCGCTGTCGTACGGCGATCTCTCGGCCGAGGACGTCAGAGCGGTAGAGCGCGCATTCGTCGACACCTGCGGGGTCGTGATCTCCGGCATGAACGAGGCGTCGACAGCGACAGCGATCGAGACGCTTGCCGAACCGGGAGCGGTCCCGCTGTGGGGGCAGGATCGGGGAACGTCGACGGCGGCGGCAGCCCTCGTTCACGGTGTGGCGGGACACTCACAGGACTACGACGACGTCTCGTGGGGAATGTCGGGGCATCCGAGCGTGACGATGATTCCGGCCGTGCTGGCGCTCGCAAACGACCGGGAGGTCGACGGAAAGCGGGCTATCGAGGCCTACGTCGGAGGGCTAGAAGCGCAGTGTTACCTCTCGGCGGCGATCAACCCCTCGCACTACCGCGAAGGGTGGCACGCGACGGCGACACTCGGGACGTTCGGCGCGGCCGCCGCCGCCGCGAAGACACTCGACCTCGGCCCCGAAGCGGCGCGAAACGCCCTGAGTATCGCCGCATCACGGGCGGCAGGGTTGAAGAGCAACTTCGGAACGATGACCAAACCGCTCCACGCCGGGACGGCCGCCCGAGCGGGCGTCACGGCTGCCCGCCTGGCGTCGGGCGGCTTCACTGCTTCCCCGGACGCGGTCGATGGGGACGGCGGCTTCCTCGAACTCTACGCCGGCGAGGACCCGGTCACGCTGTCGGAACTCCCGGCGCTGGACCGACCGACCGCCCTCGAAGCGCACGGAATCAACGTCAAAAAGTACCCCTGCTGTTATTACACCCACACCAGTATTCACGCGGCCGAACGACTCGCCGACGAACACGACGTCGACCCCGAGGACGTCGAATCGATTCACGTCGTGACGTCGCCCGGGCCGGCCGATGCCCTGCACTATCCGAACCCCGAAACCGGATTGGAGGGGAAGTTCTCGCTGGAGTACACGGTCGCGAGCGCGGTCGCTCGCGAGCACGTCGGCGTCGAAGCCTTCGAGGACGGGGCGGTCGCCGATCCGGATGTCCAGCGCGTCCGCGAACGCGTCGAGTGGGAGATCGACGACTCGCTCGAGTACAACGACACGACGGTCGAGATGCGCATGGAGACCGGCGACGGCGTCTACACGCGCGTCCAGGACGTCCCGCCGGGCGATCCCTCGAACCCGCTGTCGGACGCGGAGCTCGAAGCGAAGTTCCGCCGGTGTGCGAGTCGGGTCCTCGACGAAGACGTCGTGGACCGGACCCACGAGCAGCTCGATTCGCTGCGTTCGGTCGACGATATCGGCTCGATCGTCTCCAGCGAAGACTGAGCGAAAGCGACGGCGACTAGTGCTCGCGGTCGCCGATGACGAACTCCGAGGCGTCACGCTCGCCGTCGGCGAACTCCACCGCGCGATCCTCCAGGGATTCCGAAGAGACGTGTCCCTCCGCTTCGAGTAGCTGTTCGGCCGCCTCGATCCAGTGGTCGTAGTAGGCCGCTTCGGTGTCCGTTTCGAGATCTCCTTCGTCAGTCGCGATCCGATCGATCAACTGTTGTTGGAACTGGTCCCACTCGAAGACGCCCTCCTGCCATAGGGAAACAACCAGCCCGAACGCCCGCGCCTGGGCGGGTGAATCGAACGTCGGCCCGTCGTCCTCGTCGATCGATCCCTCGGACTGTTCGATCAGTTCGGCCAGTCTCGTTCGGGCTTCGGCCTCATCGATCGGCCCGCCCGTCCCGGAGTGCTCGTCAGTCATCGGCCCCCAGCCGTTCGACGCCGATCATCGCGTCGCGTGTCACCTGCTCGACTAGTTCGGCCTCGTCGAGGCCGTCGGTTCCCGGCGGTCGCTGTGGCAGCACCATATACCGGATCTCGGAACTCGAGTCCCAGACCTCGACGTCGACCGAGTCGTCGAGATCGACGCCGAACTCGGAGAGAACCGCCCGTGGTTCACGGACGATCCGCGATCGATACTGCGGCGATTTGTACCACGTCGGTGGGAGCCCCAGAAGCGACCAAGGATAACACGAACAGAGCGTACAGACGACCGCGTTGTGGGTCTCCGGCGTGTTCTCGACCACCGAGAGGTGCTGTTGACCGATCCCGAAGTCGAACCCGTCGAGCGCGTCGTTGGCGTCCTCGAGCAGCCGCGATTTGAAGTCCGGATCGGACCAGGCCCGGGCGACGACACGTGCGCCGTTCATCGGGCCGACCTCGGTCTCGAAGAGCTCCAGAACCTCGTTTATCGACGCCATACTGATCAGGTCTTTCTCTAAAAGCAGCGACTGGAGCGCCCTGGTCCGTGATTTCAGATCGTCTGGATCCCCCGCGGGGTCCGCGTGTCCGTGGTCGTGGTCGTGTCCGTCGTGTGTATGATCGTGTACCATGAGAGATTACGCCTCCTGCAGTTCGTTTCCTGTCGATGTCTCGGTGGGACGGAGATACCGTTCCCAGAGATCGATGTAGACAGCGTCGCCATCGGTGTCGTCGTTCCAGAGTTCCGAAGCCTCGAAGCGAACGGAGTACAGCGGTTCGGCGGCCTCGTTTCCGTGGGCCACCTCGTCCGGAACGGCGTAGGTCCCCTGAACGGCCTCGATCGTTCCCTGTGCTCGCCTAGCATATCGCGGACACCGGGTGTGACCGTCGGGATGATCGTTCCGAACGACCACGTCGGCCCCCGCTTCGAACTGCGGTTCGACGGGTTCGCGGTCGTAGGCGGCGTCTGCCCGGAACGCTTCGTTGACGAGGTCGACGAGGTCGTCGTCGGAGGCGTCCGATTCAGCGTGCTCGTGATCGAACAGTCCCGTTCCGTCGTGGTCTTCGATCGCCGACACGAACTCTCCTTCCGAGATCGTGTCCGTCTCCAAGAGCAGCTTTTCGCTGCCAAGCGCCCACCGCTCGAAGTACGAGGTCTCAAGATATGTTACCGGATCGAGCCGTTCGAGCGCGTGTCGTTTCTCGTCGACGCCGTAGATCGACTGGTACCGGAGCAGTTTCTCGACGGCGAACACCGCTTTTTCCCATTCGTCGTGGAAAGCAGCGTCGTCGTCGACGTCGACGGAGCCGAACCCGTGCATACCGCCCATGTCGTGGACGCCGTTCATGCGATTGCTTTCCGCTCGCTGGTACTAATAGTTCCCGCCCGGACAGGCGGCCCCAGGGCAGTTCTACGGGTCGAGCGCGTATTTTTCGACGAAATCCCGGTCGATGTCGAGACCGATCCCGGGCGCGTCGGGGAGTTTCAGCGTGCCGTCCGAAACGGTCGGCCGATCGCGAACCATCTCGTGCCAGATCGGATCGAAATCCGGATGGAAGCACTCGACCGCGCGACCGTTCGGGATCGACGCGAGCAGATGCATCGCGACGTGGGGCTCCTCGTGGTGGGCCATCGAGACCCCGAATGCGTCGGCCATGTTCGCGACTTTTCGCCAGGCCGTCGGTCCGCCGGCGATGCTCGCGTCTAGGTTGATGATATCGACGACGTCGCCCTCGATCAACTGCCGACAGGCTTCGATCGTCGACTCGCTCTGTCCGGCCGTGATCGGGATCGTCGAGCGCTGTCTGACGGTCCGCATACCGGCGTACTGGTCGTGCCAGACGACCGGCTCCTCGAACCATTCGATGTCGTATTCCGCGGCGCCCTGTGCGAACGCGACAGCCTCGTCGGTCTCGTATCCCTGGTTTGCATCACACGCGATAAAGAACTCCTCACCCATCGCCCCCCGGACAGCATCGAGCCGTTCGAGGTCCCGTTCTGGGCTTTTCCCGCCGACTTTGAGCTTGACGCCCGCCAGCCCCATCTCCTCGTACTCGTTCATCTCGTCGATGAGGTCGTCGATCGTGCGGCCGGCGCCGTAGTAGCCGCCGATCGCGATAATGGGGAGTTCCTCGCGGTAGCCGCCCCAGAGCCGATAGAGCGGCTGGTCGGTCGCCTTCCCGATCGCGTCCCACAGCGCGATGTTCACGGCGCCGATCGCGTGAACGAACAGCTGTCGGGCGCCGGCCTGATAGGTGAAGAGCCGGCGAGACCGCCGCATCAGTTCGTCCCAGTTCGCCTCCATCCGAAAGAGTTCTTCGCCGATGAGGGCGTCGGCGATGTCCTCTTCGACGAACGAGACGAGCCGGTCGGCCTTTTCGAGTTCCGTATCGAGGATATCGCCGGAGTAGACCTCGCCGACGACGTCGGAATCGGTCTCGATCCGTACGACGAGGGTCCCCCGGTACTCCTTCTGGTAGCTGCTGCCCTTTATTTCGGCTTCCATCGGGACGGCGACTGGCGTGACCTCGATATCGGTTATCTGCATTGGTGACGGTATCCACGAAGCGAATATAAACGTACCCCACCGACCGGAGGATAGACGAAACGGTCGGAGGAGGTGACACATCCCCGGGAAAGGTTTTTGATCTGTCCCCCATCCCGTTTAGGGGAGCATGAAATTCGGGTTATTTCTCAACTGCCAGACGACGACGGACCATTCGGCCGACGAGCTCTTCGAGGGACTGATCGATCAGACGGTCGCGGCCCGCGAAGCCGGCTTCGATATGATCACGACCGGCCAGCATTACCTGGCCGACTACGTCCAGCTCCAGCAGATGCCGCTGCTCTCGCGACTCGTCGCCGAGGCGGGGTCGATGAAGGTCGGCCCGGGCGTCGTCCTGCTGCCGCTGCACCAGCCCGTCGACATTGCCGAACAGCTCACGACGCTGGATACGATGTCGGCGGGGGCGATCGCCGGCGTCGGGATCGGCTATCGGGACGTCGAATTCGACAGCTTCGGGGTTCCGAAATCCGAACGCGTCAGCCGGTTCGAGGAGGGTATCGAACTGCTGAAAAAGCTCTGGACCGAGGACGAGGTTGTCTACGACGGAGAGCACTACTCCGTCGACGGCGTCACGATCAACCCCCAACCCGAAGAGCAACCGCCGCTGTGGATCGCGGCAAACGCCCGGGCAGCCGTCCGGCGCGCCGCGGCGTTGGGTGATGCGTGGTTCGTCAATCCCCACTCGACGGTGACGGAGATCGAGGAGCTAAAGGAAGACTACGACGAGGTCAGAGCGGAACGCGGCAAGGACACCGGCGTCCCCATCATCAGAGAGACGTTCGTCGCCGAAACGCACGACGAGGCCGTTGAGACCGCCCAGGAGTATCTGTTTTCGAAGTATCAGCAGTATATCGAATGGGGCCAAGACGAGGCGATGGAGGATGAACAGGACCTCCACAAGCCGTTCGAGCAGCTCGCCGAGGACCGGTTCCTGCTCGGAACGCCCGCGGAAGTCTGTGCGGAGATCGAACGCTACGAGGCTGAACTCGACGCCGAGTACATGCTCCCGCGGCTGCACTGGCCCGGTATGGACCACGACGTCGCCGTCGAGTGTATCGAACTGATTGGCGACGATGTCATCCCGAACGTGTAGCCGGAGTACCGCCGGACGTTCCGTTCGATCGACTCCGTGAGAGCAGGCCGAGGCAGAGCAATCCGATAGCCGCTCCGGCGGCAAGCGTCAGAAACGCCGGTCGGTAGCCGGCCCGATCCAAGACGAGGCCGAAGACGACCGGCGAGACTGCCGTCGCACTGAAGCCGACGAGTGACTGAATGGCGAGGGCCGCGCCGACGTTCCCGTCGTCGACGACCTCGGTGATCGCCGTCGACGTGGGGGCGCTATCGCCAGTGAGCGCGATTCCATAGGCGACGAGTAACACGACGAGGGCGACGAGCGGGAGCCACTGCAGGAAGCCGAGCGCGATCGTGATAGTCGTACTCGTCCCGAGCGCAACACCGATCGCAGTCGAGCGGCCGACGTAGTCGCTCGCCCATCCGGACAACAAGTTTCCGAGACCGCCGACGGTCATCACGACGCCGGCGAGGACGCCCGCCCAGAGGGAGGGATTCTCCGTCGTCATCACCGCCGGAACCGTCAGGAGAAACGCGAGGATCCAGTTTCGGACCCCGTACAGTTCCCAGCTATGGGCCGTATAGATCGCGACCGCGTACACGTACTCGCGATTCCGGAACAAAGAGAGGTCGATGCCCCGGTCGGACTGTGTCGGGTCCGGCGGATCGGCGGCGAAGACGAGCATGATCGGCCCGGCGGCGATGGCGCTGAGACTCGTCACGGCGATGGCGAGTTGCCAGTCGACGGCCGAGGCCACACTCGAGGAGAGCAGAAACGACAGTCCGGAGCTGAGCGAGAAGGCTCCGACGTACAGCCCCATCGCCTTCCCGCGGCTTTCGGACGGAAACCAGCCACTGAGAAACCGCATCCCGGGGACATACACGCCGGCCATGAACACCCCGGACACCAGCCGGAGGGCCGATCCCGAGAGAAAGCCCGTCGCAAAGAGCGAAAAGGCGAGACTGAAAAGCCCCGTCCCGGTCGCGCCGACCGCGATGACGCGGCGCGCGGCGTATCGGTCCGCGAGCGACCCCGCCGGAAGGATCGCGGCGAGATACCCCACCTGGAACGCCGCGAAGACGATCCCCGCCCGCGTCCCCGAGAGCCCCCACTCCTCGGCGATCAGCGGCAGCACCGCCGAGTAGTTGAACCAGACGAGGACGCTGGCGAGCAACACGACACAGACCACCGCCAGCATCCGGGTTCGATCGCGCACGGATACGCTTGCGAGGTGATATTACAAAAACCATGGTGACCCTGGCGGATCGATGGTCACTACTCTTAAACCATCGCATAGTTATTTAGCGCCTTCTCTACTACCCGGGCGTATGGAACGCGTTCCACCGCAGAAACTACTGGACGCCACGACGGCACTCCTGGAAGCGTTCGGGATGGACACACCGGAAGCGGAGTCGGTCGCGGCGTCGCTAGTTTCCTCCGAGATTCGCGGCCACAACTCCCACGGCGTGATCCGGTTGACGACGACCTACGAGGCGATGATCGAAGACGGCGCGATCGATCCGACTGCGACCCCGATTACGGAGCGGCACTCATCATCGGTCATCTCCGTCGACGGCAACCGGGCGTTCGGACAGCTCACCGGCGACTACATCGTCGACGCAGGCGTCGAAGCGGCCGAGGAAACGGGGATTTCGGTCGTCGGGGTTCGGGGCGGCTGTCACCTCGGACGCGTCGGCGAATGGGCCGAACGGGCCGCCGAGGGCGGGGTCGCCACGTTCGGGTTCATCAATAGCGGCGGGACGTCGAGAACCGTGACCGTGCCAGGGAGCGCGGACCGGCTCTTCGCGACGAACCCGATCACCGTCGGTATCCCGACGTTCGACGAACTCGAGTTCCCGATCGTGCTGGACATGGCGACGAGTCAGGTCGCACACGGGAAGATCACCAAACTCGCCGTCGACGAGGGAACGGTCCCCGAAGCCTGGACGGTCACCGAAACGGGCGACCACGTCGAGGACGCGGTGACCTTCGAGGAGACGGATACCGGAGCGATCCTCCCGCTTGGGGGACAGGCGTCGGGGCGGAAGGGATACGGCCTCGCGCTCTGTGCCGAGCTTTTCGCCGGGATCATCGGTCAGGGAGAAGTAATCGGCGACGACGAGAACGATCACGTAAACAACGCGGGAATGTTCGTCTTCGTGGATCCGCTTCGGTTCTCTTCGCAGGCAGAAATCGAGACCGTGATCCGGACTGTCAACGAGCAGATACGGAATGCGGACTATCCGGAGGCCGTTGAAACCGGGTACGCCACGAAGGGCGATCGAGCACTCCTGCCGGGCGAACCCGAGCATCGGAAACGCCTCGAGTACGAAAAAGAGGGGATTCCGCTCACCGACGGCGCGGTCGACTCGCTCACCGAACTGGCCGAGGAGCGTGGCGTCGAGACCCCGCTGTTTTGATCACGAACGGTATTACCCTCGATCGTCGGCTTCCGAACAGGCCACAGACCGCGGCATTTATTACCACACCTGTAGAGTCCTCGCCCATGCAGATAACGGACGTCAACACTTACCTCGTCGAATCTGACGCTCCGATCTCGGAGTACGGCGTCAACGGATGGCTGATCGTGACGGTCGAGACCGACGCGGGAATCCGGGGGATCGGCGAGGGCGGCGCGTGGGCGTACCTCGAAACAGCCGAACAGGCCGTAAAGCGGTTTGCCCCGTCGTTGATCGGCAAGGATCCGCTCAGACGCGAACACCATCTCCAGTATCTCTCCCGGAGCGCGCACTTCCGGGGCGCCGGGATCACGAGCGCGCTGAGCGCGATCGATATCGCGCTGTGGGACATCGCCGGCAAGCACTACGACGCGCCGATCCACGAGCTCCTGGGCGGACGCTGTCGGGACAAACTGCGGACCTACGCCCACGTCATCGGCGGCACGACGGACGAACTGGTCGAGAAGTGCCGGGAATGCAAAGCGGAGGGGTTCACCGCGGTCGGGCACCTCTCACCGCTGCTCGACGAATCGCGCGAGGAGCCCTACGAGGAGACGCACGCGGGGATGATCGCGGACGCCGTCGATCGGGTCCGCCGGTTCCGGGAGGCCGTCGGCGACGGGGTGGACCTTTGCATCGAGATCCACCGCCGGCTGGACCCCCATCAGGCGATCGTGCTCGCAAACGAGATCGAGCAGTACCGCCCGATGTTCTACGAGGATCCGGTCCGGCCGGACAACCCCGACGCGATGCAGAAGGTCGCCGAGAACACGGCGATCCCGATCGCGACGGGCGAGCGGTTCCAGACCATCGAGGAGTTCAATACGCTGTTGCGTCGCGACGCCGTCGACTACGTCCGGCCGGACCTCTGTCTGGCCGGCGGGATCACCGGCTGCAAGAAAGTCGCGGCCGCCGCGGAGGCGAACTACGTCGACGTGGTGCCACACGACCCCCTCGGTCCGGTTAGCACCGCCGCCTGCGTCCAGCTCGCCGCGTCGATCCCGAACTTCGCGCTCCAGGAGTACCCCTACCGCCCCGAACACGACCAGGCACCGGGCGAGTCGCTGCTCGAATCGCCCTTCGAGTGGGCGGACGGCTACCTGTCGGTGCCGGACGGTCCGGGACTGGGGATCGAGATCGACGACGGCGTTCTCGAAGCCGGGGGCTACGAACAGCCCGAACTGAGCACGCGGCTCCACGAGGACGGCTCGGTCGTCGATCAGTGAGACGGATCGACGAGGAGTTCTGAGAGAAACGGTAGACGACCGCCGAGCGCTGCCAAACGAGAGCCGGGCCACCGTCGAGAGGACGAAGCGAGAACGCCCCACCGACCTGTTGTCGTCGCCGATTGTGAACAGCGGTGACCCGCGCTGGCCAGGGAAGTGTCCGCCTCCCTGGCGGTCGTTGGACCCCCGATATTTTTGGAACCACAATCTATAGGTGTGTGCATACAAAACAAGTAATTAGATAAGTCTAATTGACAGTTTTGATATATCAACTATGTCACACGAGATATACGACGGACGATCGGTAACGCGACGAAACGCGCTACGCGCCGGCGGAACGGCGGCGCTGGCGGGTTTGGCCGGGTGTACGGCGCTGCCGAGCGCCCCGGTACAGGCTGGAAACGACGGTGAGGGGGGAAGCGACGGGCCGGTCGCCGTGGCCTCGTTCTTCAGCTTCTTCGACTTCGGCCGGCAGATCGCCGACGGAACCCCGCTGACGGTGGAAAACCTCGTCCCGACGGGACTGCACGGTCACGGGTGGGAGCCAAACGCCAGTATCACTCAGCGCATCATCGAGGCGGACGCGTTCGTCCACGTCGGGGAGGACTTCCAGCCCTGGGCCGACCGCGCCATCGAGACGATCGAAGGCGACGGCATCGACACTGCGCTCATCAACGTCAGGGAGGGCATCGAGCTGGTGGATCTCGCCGAAAGCCTCGATCCGGAGGAGGAAGGCGTCGGCGCCCAGCGCGGGAAGGATCCCCACTTCTGGCTAGATCCCCGACGCGCAAAACAGTCCGTCGACAACATCGCCGAGGGATTCGCCGAGATCGTCCCGGAGCACGCCGACGCCGTCCGTGAGAACGCCGAGACGTACAAGACCGAGGTGCTCGACCGCATCGACGCGGACTACGAGGCCATCTTCGATCGGGCCGAGCGCGACATCGTCCAGCTGGCCGCGCACAACGCCTTCCAGTACATCGGGGTGCGCTACGGCGTCCGGATGCGACCGCTGGTAACGAACCTCGCGGCGAGCAACGACGTCAAACCCGAGGACATCCGCGAGGCGACGAGGATCATCCGCGAAAACGACATCCGATATATCGCCAGCGGCGTCTTCGAGTCCCAGCGCCCGGCCCAACAGCTCGTCCGCGAGACGGCCGTGGAGGCGTACTTCCCCGCGACGCCGTACGCCGGCGTCCGCGAAGAGTGGGTCCGGGAGAACTGGGGCTACGAGGAGATCGCCGACAACATCAACGTGCCCACCTTCGAGATCGTCCTCGGCAACAAGTCACCCGAGGAGGCGGCCCCCTCGGAGGACTGGGTCGAACAGTGGCGGAACTTCGAACCGATATGAGCACACCGGAAACCGATTCCGCGACGGCAGCTTCCACAGACGAACGGACGAGTACCGAGACCGACGCCGAGACCACGACGACCGAGTCGGTCCTCGACCTCGCGGGCGTCACCTTCGGCTACACGGCGACGTCCGTGGTCGAGGACGTCTCGCTGGCCATCGGTCCGGGCGAGTACGTCGCTCTCGTGGGCCCGAACGGCTCCGGGAAGTCGACGCTGATGAAGCTAATGGTGGGGCTGCTCGAGCCCGACGCTGGCACGGCCCGTCTGTTCGGCGAGCGCGCCGACCGCTTCGACGACGGCGAGCGCGTCGGCTACGTCGCCCAGGAGGCAAGCGCCGCGAAGGAGATGCCCATCACCGTCCGCGAGGTGGTGAAGATGGGCCGATTCCCCCACGTCGGGTTCGGCCGACTGTCGAGCGAGGACTGGGCCATCGTCGACGACGCGCTCGCGACCGTCGGGATGAGCGCGTTCGCCGGCCGGCGCGTCACGCAGCTCTCGGGCGGCCAACGCCAGCGCGCGTTCATTGCGCGGGCGCTGGCGAGCGAGGCCGATCTGCTCGTACTGGACGAGCCGACCGTCGGCGTCGACGCCGAGTCGGTCGACGCCTTCTACGACCTCCTGGGGGCGCTCAACGCCGAGGATATCACCGTCCTTCTCATCGAGCACGACCTCGGGGCGGTCGTCGAGCACGCCGACCGCGTCGTCTGTCTGAACCGTGAGGTCTACTTCGACGGTCCGACCGAGGAGTTCGTCGAAAGCGATGCGCTGGCCCGGGCGTTTGGAACCGAGGCGCGGTTTCTCGCGGGGGCGGACGAATGAGCGCGGACGTCGCGGCCACACTGGTAGTGAGTGTCCTCGCGGCTGTCGATCTCTCGTTGGCGCTCCCGCTGCAGGGCGGCCTCGGCGCGATCGGCGACCTCGTCTTCGGCGTTCTCCTGTGGTTCTTAGAGCAGTGGTACTGGCTGATGGACTGGGTGTATTACTTCACGGGGCTGGAGATGCTGAACCCGCGCTACCGGTTCATGCACCGGGCGATACTCGTCGGGCTCTGCGTCGGCGTGATGGCGCCGCTCATCGGGACATTCCTCGTTCACCGACAGCTCGCACTCATCGGGGACGCGCTGGCCCACACCGCCTTCGCCGGGGTGGCCATCGGGCTGTTCCTGAACGCCGTCATCGACCTCGGGGTATCACCGTACCTTACCGCCGTCGTCGTGGCGATGATCGCCGCGCTGTTCATCGAGCTCATCTCCGAGGTCACGGACGCCTACAACGACGTCTCGATGGCGATCGTCCTGGCGACGGGGTTCGCGCTGGGGACGACGCTCATCAGCCTCAACGCGGGCGGGCTCGCCGTCGGCGTCAACCAGTTCCTCTTCGGCAACCTCTCGACGGTGTCACCGGCGAGTGCGGCCATCCTCCTGGTACTGTTCGCTATCATCGTCGGGACGGTGGCCGTAACGCGCAACCAGCTCCTGTACGTCACGTTCGACGAGACGGCGGCCGAGGTCTCGGGCATCCCCGTCGACTGGTACAACCGGGTGATGGTGATGCTGACGGCGATGGTCGTCGTCGGCGCGATGCAGATCATGGGCGTTATCCTCGTCGCGGCGATGCTCGTGGTTCCAGTGGCGGGCGCGACCCAGGTGTCCCGGAGTTTCTCCGAGTCGCTCGTGGTCTCGGTCGTCCTCGCGGAATTCGCGGTGTTGTTGGGTATCGCCGTCGCCTACTACGGTGGCGTCACGGCCGGTGGGGTAATCGTCCTCGTCGCCGTGGCGATCTATGTCTGTGCCGTCGCATTGGGCAAGGTTCGATCCGTCCGCGGCGAGCGGGACACGCCTGACATGGGAAGTATCGAGGCCGACGGCACAGATGTCGGAACCAGGACGGGTGGCGACTGATGGTCGTAGACGGTGACGCCGACTCGCCAGCCGGCGGTCGTCCCCGAAACGACAGGGGAGGTCATCCGGATGTGGCGACGGGAACGCCGGTCATGGAGGACTACCTCAAGGCGATCTACGCCATTGAGGGCGACGGCAACAGACGGGTATCGACCTCAGTTCTGGCCGAGACCCTCGAGGTCACGCCGTCGACCGTCTCCTCCATGCTCAAAAAGCTCGAAGAACGCGGCCTGATCGACCGCGAGAAGTACAGGGGAGTGACGCTCACGGAGGAGGGCGAACGCGTCGCGCTCGAAATCCTCCGGCACCACCGCCTCCTCGAAACGTTTTTGACCGAACAGCTCGGCTACGACTGGACCGACGTCCACGACGAGGCGGATAGACTCGAGCATCACGTCTCCGAAAAACTGACCGATCGCATCGCCGAGACGCTTGGCAACCCCCAAGCCGACCCGCACGGCGACCCGATCCCCGACGCCGACCTGTCCGTCCCCGAAAAGAGCGAAACCACCCGTCTCGTCGACGCCGACGAGGGCCAGCGCGTGACTGTCCGGCGGATCCGCTATCAAGGCGACGCAGAACTGCGTTATCTCGCCGACGCTGGCATCCGCCCGGAGGTCGAGCTCACGGTCGTCGACGTCGCGCCGTTCGGGATGGTAACCGTCGAGACACCGGCGGGCGAGCAGGGCCTCCCGGAAGAAACCGCCCAGCTAATCGAGGTCACCCTAGCGGCCACGGACGGCGTCGAAGGGTAGGGCCGGTCACTCGACCATCAGCTCTTCGAGGAAGTCGTACACCCGGGTCATGTCGCCGTCGTAGCCCTTCTTCGTCTTCGCGTAGCCCGTGATATCGCGGGTGACGTGGCCCAAAAGCATCGGAATCTGCTGGTCGCCGGCGAACTCCGAGAGCAGCCGCATGTCCTTCTCCATGAGCCCGAGCTTGAACCCCATGTCGTACTCGCCGGTCAGGACGTGGTCCGGGATCTTGTCCTGGTTCGCGCTGTTGCGCCCGCTGGAGACGCTGAAGACGTCGACGAGCGTCTCCCGATCGAGGCCGGCCTGATCGCCGAGGATGACCGCCTCGGAGGTCGCGATCAGCGCGACGTTCGAGAGGTAGTTGTTGAGGAGTTTGACCGCGTGGCCGTGTCCCGGCCGATCGCCGACGTGGAAGATGTCCTCGCCGATGTCCTCGAACAGCGGCTCGCACGCCTCGAAGACCGCCCGCTCTCCGCCGACGATGATCGAAAGCGTCGCGTTTCGCGCTCCCGAAGCGCCGCCGCTTACCGGCGCGCCGAGGACGTCGACCCCGCGGTCGGCGAGCCGATCCGCGACCCCGTTCGTCGTGCCGGGCGTCGACGTCGTGAGGTCGACGAGGACCGATCCCTCCCGCAGGCCGTCCTCGATCGCGCCGACGACCGCCTCGACGTTCTCCGGCCCCGGCAGCGAGAGGAAGACGACTTCGGCGTCCGCCGCCGCCGCTTCGGCAGACGACGCCGCGGTCGCGCCCGCCCCCGAGACCGCTTCGACGGCGTCATCGTCGAGGTCGAACGCGGTCACGTCGTGTCCGGCCGATACCAGGTTCTGAGCCATCGGTCCGCCCATCGAACCGAGGCCGATGAATCCGAGCGACGTCATACTAGCCCCTCTCGGGACGGTCTCAAAACCCTTTGGTATACCCTACGATTCCCCGACGTCCTCGTCGGGATCGTACAGCGCCAACAGCGCGGCGAAGTCGTACTCGTCGAGGCCCCGATCCTCAGCCAGCCGGTAGACCGAACTCGTCTCGCCGCCGACGAGGAGGGGGACGTCGAGATCACGGCCGAGGTCCTCAGCGAACGTGACGTCCTTCGTGAGGATCGGGAGATCGGCGTCCGGGTCGTCGTAGGCACCCGGGATGACGAACTGCCCGACGTTGCGCCGCAGCGCGTAGCTGTCGCCCGAGGAGTTCGAAGCGACCTCGAGGAACGTCTCGTCGTCGATGCCGGCGCGTCGGGCCATGACCAGCGCCTCACAGACGACCGCCGAGTTCACCGCCAGCATGTAGTTGTTCGCGAGTTTCATCGCGATGCCGGCCCCGCGCTCGCCGACGTGGTGGATCGTGTCGCTGAACGCTTCGAGAACGGGCGCAATCAGCTCGAGAACGTCGGCGTCGCCGCCGGCCATCGCGGCCAACTCGCCCGTCTCCGCGTTCCGCGGCCCGCCGCTGATCGGAACGTCGAGGAATTCGACGCCGTGCTCGTCGCAGGCGGCGGCGATCGCCTCGCTCGTCTCCGGGTGGGTCGTGCCCGTATCGACGAGGACGTCGTGCTCGTCGAGACCGGCGAGGACGCCGCCGTCGCCGAGGGTCGCCGCCTCGACCGCCTCGCTCGACGGCAACGAGAGGAGGACGACGTCCGATCGTCGAGCGAGGTCCGGGGGATCGTCGGTGGCGACGACACCGGCGTCCGCGACCGATTCGAGCCGTTCGGTATCGAGATCGAAGGCGACGGTCTCGAAGGCCGAGGCGATCCGTTCGGCGATCGGCGCGCCCATCGTTCCGACGCCGACGACGCCGACAGTCGGCTCGTTTTCGAAGGTCTCGTCGGTCGAGTGGCTGTTCTGGGAGTCTGTCATACGATTCGAACGCCTCCCTGAAGTCGTTTGTACCGGGAACCGATCCGCCTGTCGGGGCCGAACGCGTGGCGGTGGGTAGTTCGGAGCACAGCCAATACTGTCGGGCGATCGTTTTAAAATCGTTCGGGGGTTGCGGCTGGGTCGGCGCGCGGTCTCAGGGTGTTATGAGCAGCTTGCCGAGAAAGCTGTCACTCATAACGTCCTGCTGGGCGGCCGCGGCGTCTTCGAGATTGTACGTGTCGGCGACCCGGATCTCGATGTCGCCGTCGCCCATGAGATACGCGATTTTTTCGAGCGGCACGCGGAAATCCGGGGTGTTGAACATCGTCATCATCGTCAACTGCAGGTCCTTCCGGCGGGTCGCCGAGGACCGATCGAACCCGACAGCCGTCGCGTTTTCGCCGATCCCGATCACTCGACAGCCGACGTTCGCGACGTCGGCGTCGAACTGCAGGTACTCGCCCAGCCGGTGATCGACGATCACGTCGACGCCGCCGTCGCCCGCGTCCTGGACGGCAGTTTCGAGGTCCGGACGCGAGTAGTCGAGCGCGACGTCGGCACCGAGGTCGAACAGCTCGTCGTGATACGCCGGTGCCGCCGTCGTGATTACCTGGGCCCCTGCTGCGGCCGCGATCTGGACCGCGGCGTGCCCGACGCCGCCGGAACCGCCGTGGATCAGGCAGACGTCGGCCGCCTGGAGGTTCGCGTGATCGACCAAGGCACGCCAGGCAGTCACCGAAACGACGCCGGCCCCGCCGGCAGTCGCCGTATCGACGCCGGCTGGGAGCCCGACGAGTCGGTCCTCTGGAACGGCGGCGTATTCAGCGTAGCCGCCGTAGTGGTTCTTCCCGATCCCGGTCCCGTAGACGGGATCGCCGACCTCGAAGCCCGAGACTGACTCCCCGACGGCCGCAACGGTACCGCCGGCGTCGATGCCCGGGATCATCGGCAGCGTGAACGGGTCTGTCGCGCCCTCGCGGATGTAAGTGTCGACCGGATTAACGCCGGCGCCGTCGACCTCGACCAGTACTTCGTCCGCGGCGGGATCGGGGGTGTCGACGTCTTCGACCTGCAGAACGTCAGACCCGCCGTGTTCGTGGAATCGAACCGCTCGCATACGGTGGGCTTCGTCGCGTTTCGGTATAAATCTGGAGGAGGGTGCTGGCTCCGGATCAGCGCTCGAAAATCCGGCACCCCGTCTCCACGGACTGCAAGGAAAATCCGTTCTAAATAACTCGGTTAGAGCTGTTATGTGTTGTTTTTCGTGTGTATTTGTGGAAAAGAGCGGGGATTGATACCGCCTGACGGACCCACCAGTCGGGAAGGCCGGCGTGAAATCAGAGAACACTCTCGAGGATTGCCCGGGCGTCGTCCGCAGAGACCGAGCGCGGGTTGGCCTCGAGGTGCCGTTTCGAGGTGATCGCCATCGCAGCGAGTTCGTCCAGATCGTCCTCGGTGGCTCCGAATTCACGAAGCCGGGCGTCCAGGCCGACGTCGGACCGGAGCCGCCGAACGCCCTCGAGGAACGTCTCGGCGCGACTCCGGGCGTCGCCCTCGGCCCCGTACAGTCGCGTTCCGAGCGTCGCATAGGTCGGGACCGCAGCGGGGAGGTTGTACTCGAGCACCGCCGGCAGCACGGCCGCGATCGCCTCGCCGTGGGGAACGTCGTAGATCGACTGGACGCCGTAGGCGACGGCGTGGATCGCCGCTTTGCCCCCGTTGACACGACCGAGCATCGCGGTCATCGCCGCGAGCGCCATGGCGTTTCGAGCCGTCGGTGCATCGGCACCGTGGAACGTAGCGGCCCGGAGGCTCCCCTCGACGAGCTCCATTGCCCGGGTACACAACGCGTCGGCGACGGGGTTCGAGGTCGTCGAGATCACCGAGCCGACCGCATGAGCGAAGACGTCAATCCCCGTCGCTCGCGTTATCTCCGGCGGAAGGGCGTCGCTCAGCGACGGGTCGACGACGGCGACGGTCCCGAAGGCGTTCGGGTCGATGATCCCCTTCTTCTCGTGGCCGTCCCGGTCGTCGATCACGACGACCGCCGGTGAGACCTCCGCACCGGAGCCGGCAGTCGTCGGCAAAAGCACCGTCGGTATCCCCGGCTCCGGGACGTGTCCGCGACCGAACGGTTCCGCTTCGAGGTCTGGGTTGGCGAGGATCACGGCAGCGCCCTTCGCGACATCCATCGAACTCCCGCCACCAACGCCGACGAGGACGTCCGCCTCGGCTTCGCGGGCGGCGGCGACCCCGTCGCGTATTACCGAGAGCGTCGGATCGGGTTCGACGCCGTCGAAGAGTTCGACGTCGAGACCAGCGTCCGCAAGCGATTCGACGACCGGATCGATGACGCCGAGTTCGACGAGTTGCGGATCAGTGACGAGGAGCGCTCGCTCGCCGTACGCACTCGCATACGCGCCAGTCTCCGTCGCCGTGCCGCGACCGAACTGGATGTGCTCTGGGGCCTGGAAATCGAACGAAACAGTCGACGGAACACCAGAGTGGGTATCCGGGGTCATATCTCGTGTTCGACGGATCTGGACATTATACTTGCTGTCTCGTTGCAGGGCGGATCGCTGGGGCACCCAAAACGATAAGATGAATCACAATAAATACATAAATACACGACCATGACAATCGCCACCGAGTACGCCGAGTACACAATCGAACTGGAGTACGACGATGTCCCCGAGGAGGTCATCGACTACGCGAAGAAGCTGACGCTGGACGCGATCGGGATCTCGATCGGCGCCCGGTCACGGGCCGAATCGAGCGACTCGTTCGTCGACGGCGTCGACTCGCTGGCCGACGGCGGCGAGGCGACCGTCTTCGCGACGGGCGAACGCCTCGAACCGGAGTACGCGGCGCTTCTGAACGGCGCGCTCATCCACAGCCTCGATTACGACGACACCCATCGCGGGGCCTCTCACCACCCCGGAGCACCGGTGATCCCGGCCGCGATCGCGACCGCCGAGACGGTCGATCGACACGTCAGCGGCGAGGAACTGCTCGCCGCCATCGTCGCCGGCTACGAGGTCAGCTGTCGGCTCGGGCAAGCGATCAACCCCGAATCGCACTACGACCGGGGGTTCCACGGGACCGCGACCTGCGGGACGTTCGCGGCGACGGCCGCCGCGGGCAAGATCGCCGGCCTCGACGCCGAAGAACTCGAAAACGCGTTCGGCCTCAACGGGAGCCAGGCGGCCGGCTCCCAGCAGTACCTGGCGAACGGCTCCTGGAACAAGCGCGCCCATCCCGGGCTCTCTGCACACTCGGGGATTCTCGCCGTCCAGTTCGCGGAGGCCGGCTTCTACGGTTCGGAAGCCCCGATCGAAGGGGAAGACGGCTTCCTCAACGCCTACAGCGACGACTCGCACCCGGAACTGGCGACCGAGGGCCTCGGCGAGGAGTTCGAACTCTACCGGACGGGGCTCAAGCCGTACCCGTGCTGTCGGTACATGCACGCCCCGCTCGATGGGGTCTTCGAGCTCCTCTCGGAGCACGACATCACGCCGGAGAACTTCGAAGGCGCCACGGTCGAGATCGCGGACGCCGGGATCGACCTCATCGCCCGGCCGGTCGAGCGAAAGCAGAACCCGAAATCCTTCGTCGACGGACAGTTCAGCATGCCGTTCGGGGTCGCACTCGCCGTCGTCGCGGGCGAGGCGACCGTCGACTCGTTCATCGAGTGGAGCGACTCCTACACCGAGGAATTCGGCCGGATCATGCGGGCGACCGACGTGCAGTCCTCCGAAGAGGTGAACGAGGCGTTCCCCGAGAAGTGGTGTGCCAACGTCGCGATCGAGACGGCCGACGGAACCTACGAGACGTACGTGGAGTACGCCAACGGCGAACCCGAAAACCGGATGTCGTGGGACGACACGGTCGAGAAGTACGAGGAGCTCACAGTCGATCTCCCGTCCGGGGCCGCCGACGAACTCCTCGAGAGCGTGCGCTCGCTCGAGACGGTCGCGGTGAGTGATCTTACCGCGCCCGTCCTCGAAGAGTCGCGGACGGAAGCTGTCGCCGACGACTGAGCAGAACGAGCGCCGACTGTTTCCCGGGTGCCCATCTTCGCCGGGACCGGACAGCGACCACAGCCGTTATTGTGACTTGCACGGTCAGTACGACTATGGCATACGACGACATCGAGTACCACGTTTCCGAGGGGATCGCGGAGATCGCACTCGACCGACCGGACGTGTTGAACGCGTACACCCAGGACATGCTCGTCGAACTCAACAGGGCGATCGAGGAGGCGACCGACGACGAATCGGTCTACGCGATCGTGCTGACGGGCAACGGGGCGGGCTTTTGCAGCGGCAAGGACACCGCCGACAGCGTGACGCCGGAGTACCGCTTCGAGGAGACCGAACGACTGGGGAAGGTCGCCTCGGCGATGCGGCTCCTCTACGACGGGCCGAAGCCGTCGGTCGCGGCCGTCAACGGGCCGGCCGTCGGCGGCGGGATGGAACTCGCGCTGTCGTGTGATCTCCGCGTGATGAGCGACGAGGCGTTCCTCCGGGACGGCCACGTCGATATCGGGGCGACCCCGGCGACCGGCGGCGGCTGGATCCTGCCCCGGATGATCGGTGAGGCGAAAGCCAAGCAGGTAGTCCTGCTCGGCGAAGACATCGATGCCGACGAGGCCGAGGCGCTGGGGGTCGCATGCGAGGTCGTCCCCGACGGCGAGAGTTTGGCGAACGCCCGCGAGATCGCCGCGACGCTTCGGGACAAGCCTGCAGTCGCACTGCGTGAATCGAAACGGCTCGTCGATCCGACGGTCCGGTCCTTCGACGAGCACGCCCACATGGTCCTCGACAGCCGCTGGGCGTGCGAGGAGGACCCCGAATCCGAAGAAGCGGCGGCCGCGATGAACGAAGGCCGAGAGCCGGACTTCGACCGCGAGTACTGAAGGGTCGCTAGAAGAGAGAGAACCAGCGGATCAGATGACGCCGTTTTCAGCGAGTTCGTCGATCTTCGCGTCGTCGTAACCCAGTTCCTCGAGTAGTTCCTCGCTGTGTTCGCCGAGGTCCGGGAGCGTATCACACCGGATCGACGCCTTCTCCATGTCGAGAGGGTTGTCGATCACCTCGATCGGTCCCTCGTCCGTTTCGAGGTCCCGAACCATATCGAGGTGTTCGGTGACTGGATGCTCGACGACGTCGTCGATCGTGTTCACGTCGCCCCACGGGAGCCCGGCGGCTTCCAGTCGGTCGGCCCAGTAGTCCCGTGGCTCGGAGGCGATGATCTCCTCGACGATCGGCTCGAACGCCTCGCGGTTCTCGACGCGCTTTTCGTTGCTCTCGAACCGTTCGTCTTCGAGTAGGTCCGGGCGTTCGATGACGTCCTGACAGAACACCTCGTAGTGGCCCTCGCTGAGCACCGCGAAGTTGATGTACTGGTCGTCTGCAGTCTGGTGCGGTCCGTACGGCGTGAGGAGGTGATGTCGCATGCCGACCCGCTCGGGAATCTCGTCGTTGTGGATGTACTTCAGCGGGAAGTAGCCGAGCCACGAGAGCATCCCGCTGAACATCGTGAGATCGATCTCTTGGCCCTCGCCGGTCCGTTCCCGCTGGAAGAGGGCGGTGAGCGCTCCCATCGCGCCGTACATCCCGGCGTTGACGTCACAGATGCTGAGCGGGATCTTCGCCGGCGCGTCGGGGCTGCCGTTCATCAGAATCAGCCCGGTCTCGCCCTGCATCACCAGATCGTAGGCTTTCCGGTCCTTGTAGGGGCCGTCCCGGCCGTATCCGGAAATGTTGACGTAGATCAGATCGTCGTTCAGCGCCGAAAGCGAGTCGTAATCGATCCCGAGCCGTTCGGTGACGCCCGGCGAGAAGTTCTGGACGACCACGTCGGCCTTGGCCGCGAGATCGCGGAACACCTCGATCCCCTCGTCTGCCTTGAGGTCGAGTTCGAGGCTCCGTTTGTTCCGGTTCACCCAGACGTGCGAGGAGGAGTGACCCTCGATGGCGGTGTCCCAGGTCCGGTTGACGTCGCCGACGCCGGGGCGTTCGATCTTCACGACGTCGGCACCGAGGTCGCCGAGCAGCCGGGTACACAGCGGGGCGCTGATCCCGCTTTCGAGCGCGAGGACGGAGATGTCGTCGAGTGCGTACATTGTTCAGTACGAACGGGGGAGATCGAGCACGTGCTCGCCCAGGTAGTTGAGGATCATCTCGTCCGAGACCGGCGCGATGTGAGCCATTCGGGCCTCACGGTAGAAGCGTTCGACGTCGTACTCCGTCGCGACGCCGTAGCCGCCGTGCGTCTGGACGGCGGCGTCCGTCGCCTCCGAGGCCGCCTCTCGAGCCATGTAGGCGGAGACGTTCGCCGCCTCGCCGACGTCTCTGCCCTCTTTGAACGCTCTGGCGGCCTGGTACGTGATGTTCCGAGCGCTGGTCATCCGGGCGTACGCTTCGGCGAGGGGGTGTTGAATCGCCTGATTCGACCCGATCTGGCGGTCGAACACCTCCCGTTCAGTGGCGTACTGGACGGCCCGGTCGATCGCGACCCGGGCCAGGCCGACGGCCTCGGCCGCGATGACGACGCGCTCTTCGTTGAGCCCGTCCATCACCTGATGGAAACCCCTGCCTTCCTCGCCGATGAGGTTCTCCGCCGGCACTTCGAGGTCCTCGAACCAGACCTCGTAGGAGGGCACCGCCGCACGAATGTTCTTCTCGATTTCGTCGGCGTCGATGGCGTCCTGTGCTTTCGCGTCGTTGATGTCGACGAGGAACAGACTCATGCCGTCAGTCTTCTTGTCGACCTCCTCTTTGGGCGTCGTCCGGGCGACGAGCACCATGTAATCGGAGGCGTGCAAGCGCGAACACCACGTCTTCTGGCCGTTGATGACGTAGTGATCGCCCTCCTTCTCGGCGCGGGTCGTGATCGCCGTCGAATCGAACCCGGCGTTCGGTTCGGTCAAAGCGAAACACTGCATCAGTTCCTCGCCGCTCGCGACCTTCGGCAAGTATTCTTCTTTCATCTCCTCGCTGCCGTAGTTGATGAGCGACCGTGGAATGAACATCGCCCCGTGACAGGCCATCGAGCCGTTGAACCCGGCCCCGCTGGCGACGATTTCCTCGAGGATGATCGACGCCTCGAGTGTGTCCAGTCCAGCGCCGCCGTACTCTTCGGGGATGACCGTCCCGAGCCAGCCGTGATCGCCCAGCGTCTGGACGAAATCCATCGGGTACTCGGCGTTGCGGTCTTTCTCCCGCCAGTACTCGTCTTCGAAGTCCGCACAGAGATTCTCGATTTCCGACCGTATCAGTCGCTGCTCCTCGGTAAACTCGAGCATATTTATAACTGGAGGTAGCCGGACAATAAATCTATGGAACCACGAGGGAACGGCCGGCTGACCGCACAGCGCCGGCGTTCAGAACGATCGCGGGAGGCCGAGGGCCTTCTCGCCGACGTAGTTCAGCGCGAGCTGCTGTGAGATCGGCGCGATCTTGGCGAGCCGAGCGTCACGGAACAGTCGTTCGACGTCGTACTCGCGGGCGATACCGAACCCGCCGAACGTCTGGACGGCCGCATCGGAGGCGTCGAAGGCGACCTCGCTTGCGAGGTAGTTCGAGGAGTTCGCGAGCGTGCCGACCTGCTGGCGGTCCAGCGAGTCCATCATCTCGGCGGTCCGGTAGACGGTCTGTTTCACCGAGAGCGTCCGCATGTACGCCTCGGCCAGCGGATGTTGGATCGCCTGGTTCGACCCGATCTGGCGGTCGAACACCTCCCGTTCGTCGGCGTATTCGGCGGCGCGGTCGATCGCGAGTTTCGCGTGCCCGATACATTCGGCGGCGATGACGAGTCGCTCGTCGTTGAGCCCGTCGAGGAGGCTATAGAAGCCCTTGTGCTCCTCGCCGATGATGTTCTCCGCCGGCACCCGGAGGTCCTCGAGCCACACCTCGAAGGCACCCGAAAGGTTCGTCGAGGTCTTATCGATCGATTTCATTTCGAGGGCGTCTTGGGATTTGGCGTCCTCGACGTCGACCAGCAGCATCGAGATGCCGTCGGTCTTCTTGTCGACCTCCGCTTTGGGCTTCGTCCGGGCGACCAAGAGCAGATAATCGGAGACGTCAAGCCGGGAGGTCCAGATCTTCTGGCCGTTGACGACGTACTCGTCGCCGTCCTTCACGGCTTCTGTTTCGATGGCCGTCGATTCCGACCCCGCGTTCGGCTCCGTAAGCCCGAGCGACTGGATCGTCTCTTCGCCCGTGGCGAGTTTCGGCAGGATCTCCTCTTTGACCCGTTTGCCGCCGTGTTCGACGAGGGGGCGGGTCGTATAGATCGCGCCGTGGATCGCCTGAGTGGCACCGAAGCCGCCGCCCTGTGCGGCGATCTCTTCCATCATCACGACCATCTCTGCCGTCGTCATGCCGCCGCCGCCGTACTCCTCGGGGATCAGAGCCCCGAGCCAGCCGTTCTCGCCCAGGAGATCGGCAAATTCGTGCGGATACTCCTTTCTTTTGTCGTGTTCGCGCCAGTACTCGGCGTCGAACTCCTCACAGATCCGACCGATCTCACGCTTGATCAGTTCCTGTTCCGAAGAGAGGGGGGTAAAGTCCCATGAGACGCTTGACATCACGTATATTAACGGGTAGAAACGCAATGAATGTACCGCTCTGTGCTATTGAGCACTCCCGGGCGTCTCAGCGGGATGCGACGATCTCGTTTTCGAGAACGCCGACGCCTTCGATGTCGACTTCGACCGTGTCGCCGGCCGAAACCGCGCCGATCCCAGCGGGCGTCCCAGTCGCGATGACGTCACCCGGCTCCAGGGTCATGTAGGTCGTGATCTCCGCGATGAGCTCCGGGACCGAGAAAATGAGCTGTGCCAGCGAGGAGTCCTGTTTCGTTTCGCCGTTCAGGCGAAGTCGGACAGCAGCGTCCTCGGGAACGTACTCCGGTGGAACGACCGCCGGCCCGATCGGCGCGGCGTGATCGAACGCCTTTCCGCGGATCCAGTTCTGTTCGTCGTCCTGGTCGTGGCGGTTCGAGACGTCGTTCAGACAGGTGTAGCCCGCGACGACGTCCATCGCCTCGTCTTCGCTCACGTGGCGGCACTGCTCGTCGATCACAACGGCGAGTTCCGCCTCGTAGTCGATCCGGACGTCCTTCGGAAGCAGCGGGATTTCGTCGCCATGAGTGGCGACCGTGTTCGGGCCCTTCAGGAACAACATCGGTCGCTCCGGCAGGTCCATCCCGACCTCCTCGGCGTGGTCCCGGTAGTTCAGCCCGATACAGACGATCTTGCTCGGGTCGGTCGGACTGAGGATGTCGACCTCCTCCAAGTCGTAGGTCTGTCCGCCGAACGAGACCGAGTCGCCGTGCCACTCGCCGGTTCGAACGCTACCCGCCGGATCGCGAAACCGTGTCCATGCCATGTGTATCACCCCGGAAGTCGTGATAATAAACATACTGCAATGGACGCCGTCCTGTCGCCTCGGCTCGAAAGCCGCCGGAGCTGAGGGCGGATCTCCGGTCGAGATCGGGGCTGTCGATGGCTTTATGCTCTCTTGCTCACACCGGCCGAACGTATATGGTCCGCAACGTAATCGAGGTCGGGGAGAACCGATATCGCGAAGACTACGGGCGATACTACGAGGACTTCGAGATCGGCGACATCTACGAACACCGGCCGGCCCGGACGATCACCCAGACGGACAACATCTGGTTTACGCTGTTGACGATGAACACGCACCCGCTGCATTTCAACGACGCCTACGGGGAGGACACGGAGTTCGGCGAGTGTCTCGTCAACTCCGCGCTGACGCTTTCGGTTGTCACGGGGATGACGGTCAGCGACGTGAGCCACAAGACGATCGCCAACCTCGGGTGGAACGACATCGTGATGCCGAACCCGGTCTTCCACGGGGACACGCTCTACGCCCAAAGCGAGGTGCTCGACAAACGGCTGAGCGAGTCGCGCGAGGGCGACGGCATCGTCACCATCGAAACGACCGGCTACAAGCAAAACGGCGACATCGTGATGCAGTTCGAACGCTCGATGCTGATCCCCACCCGAGAGAAGGGCGTTCCGGAGGAAGACGTGCCGACACCCAACGTCGAAGACTGACGGCCTCCCCGAGTTGAATCCGAAGGAGCCGCGGACGAAAACCGAAGCGACCGGAAAGATTACTGTTTTTACCCCGTCAGGAGTGATATGGCAACGCATCTGTCCGAAGAGTTCACGCTGGCCGCGACGGGAGACGCGATCCTGACGCGGGAAATACTTCCCTACGAGGGGAAATCGACGGAGTTCGATCAGTTGCTCGGGACGCTCCGTGACGCGGACGCGACCGCGACGAACCTCGAGGTGATCGTCCACGACTACGAGGGGTATCCGTCGGCGGCGAGCGGCGGGACGTACATGCGAGCCCCGCCGAAGGTGCTCGACGAACTCGACGCGATGGGCTGTGACCTCTTCAGCGCGGCGACGAACCACGTCTTCGATTTCACCTACGGCGGCATCGAACGGACGCTCGACGAGCTCGAAAAGCGAGATCTGGCCGCCGCCGGACTCGGGATGAACCTCTACGAGGCGCGCCGTCCGGCCTACGCCGAGACGGCCGCAGGGCGCGTCGGGATGGTCAGTTCCTGCTCGAGCATCACACCGGGGAGTTCGGCCGGGGCGCAGTCGCCCGCGCTCCCTGGCCGGCCCGGGTTGAGTCCGCTCTCCGTCGAGCCGATCTATCACGTGACGGAAGACGAACTCGAAGCGCTCCAGGGGATAAGCGAGAGCGCAGGAATCGAGGCGATGAAACAGTCGTGGCTCGACCGCGGTATCTACTATAACCACGACTGGAACGATCCGGAGTACTTCCACTTCGGGGATATGAAGTTCCGGACCGTCGGCGACGAAGCCGAGACAGGACTGCGATACGAGGCCACCGAGGAAGACCGGGCAGCGATCATCGACGAGATCGAGGCCGCCGACCGGGCCGCCGACTGGGTCGTTGCGACTCTCCACACGCATCAGGGGGTCGGAGGGAAACAGCTCACCGGCGAGACGCCCGAGTTCGTCCAGTCGTTCGCCCGCGACTGTGTCGATGCCGGGGCAGACGTCTTCGTTGGCACTGGGCCGCACGTCCTCCGGGGGATCGAGATCTACGACGACAGCCCGATCTTCTACTCGCTCGGGAACTTCATCGTCCAAAACGAGACCGTCGAGCGGCTGCCGCCCGAGAGCTTCGATCGATACGACCTCGACAGCGTGACGGACGTCTCGGCGGTGTTCGACGCCCGGCTCTACGACGAGGCGGGCGAGCCGAAGGGCGATCTCGCCTCGGAACCGTTCTGGGAGACGGTCGTTCCCGAATGCACGTTCACTGCCGAGGGCGGGCTCGAATCGGTCGAGCTACACCCGTGTACCCTCCAGCAGGACCGACCCCGATCACAGCGCGGGATTCCGGTCGCCGCGACCGGCGAGGCGGCGGCCGGAATCCTCGAAAGCGTCGCCGAGCTTTCCGAGCCGTTCGGGACTGAACTCCGGATCGACGGGGAGTCGGCCGTCATCGAGCTTTGAGAGATAGTAGCGTTCGGTTCGTTCCATAGCCTGACACATACAATAAAATTTATTTTCCCTCGAAAGATCACTTCCGGGTGAGGAGAAAAAATGTCACTCCTCGATGATGACGTCGAACAGCGAGGGGAACTGTCAGTAAGCGCGATCGACTTCGACGACGACGGAGAGATGCCGGACTACGTCGGATACGTGAACGAAAACGAAAACCCGAAGTTAGAGATCGAGAACGTCCCCGAGGGGACCGAATCGCTCGTCCTCGTTCTCGACGATCCGGACGCCCGGCCGGTCGTCGGCTTCACCTTCGATCACTGGCTGGTCTGGGACATCGATCCGGACGTCGGAACGATCCCCCGCGACTGGGACCCGGCCGAAGACGGTGCAACGGTCGGCTACAACGACTTCGTCGAGCAGGACTTTAGCGGTCCCTCACCGCCGGACGAGGCCCATCGGTATCGATTCAAACTGCTCGCGCTCGATTCCGAACTCGGCCTCGAACCGGCGGCCCGGAAGGCGGTCGTCCAGATGACTGTCGGGATGGAGGCCGAGGTCCTCGCCTCGACACAGCTCGTCGGGCAGTACGACCCCTCACAGGGGACGGCCTTCTAATCGGGAGACGACAACAGAGACGGATTTTTTGATCTTCGAGAGGAAGCGTTCGGTCGAAGCTAATTGTTCGTTCGGGCACGCAGTACTGGATCCGAGACGCCCACTGCGTCGAATGACGGTCGTGCCCGGACAACAGAGCGCGGCCACCGATGGTCAGTTATTTCATTTGTATATAATTGTATTATATATGATAAATAGACAAAATTTTGGGCGGTCGAACCGGGCACTGCTCACGAAACCGGGTCGATCGACTGTGATGCTATCGTTTATCAGTGACCGTATCAGTAGCGTTGTGTATGAAGGTTATCGAACGCGGGACGGGGACCCCCCGGCTCGCGATCGTGGGCGGTATCCACGGCGACGAGCCGGCCGGCGTCCGGGTCGTCGAGCGGCTCGCTGAGTCGTTAGCTGTCGGAGGAACGGACGGAACAGTACAGTTGGTAACCGCAAACGAGCCGGCCGTCGAGGCGGACGAACGGTACACCGAAACGGACCTGAACCGGACGTTTCCCGGCGACGTGACGAGCGATACGTACGAATCGGCGCTTGCTGCACGGCTGGTCGAAGTACTCGCGGGGGCGGACGCGGTTCTCGCGTTGCACACCTCCCACAGCGCACCGCCGCCGTTCGCAATATACAGCCAACTCACCGACTCTGTTCGGCGAACCGTGACCGGACTGCCCGTCGAATACGCCGTCGATTCGAGCGATCTTCGGGGCGCGACGCTCGACTCAGTTGTCCCCCATACGGTCTCGCTGGAGGCTGGACGTCAGGGCAGCGACGAGGCCGCCGAGTTCGGCTACGAAGCGGCGCGTTCCTTTCTCTGCGCCCACGGCGTCAAAACCGACGAGGAGCCGACGTTTACCGAGGTGAAAGTCGCAAAAGGACACGAGGAGGTACCGAAAGGCGGCGGGGAACCGCACGTGTACTACTCCAACTTCGAGGAGATCCCAAAGGGAGAGGTTTTCGCCCGCGACGACACCCACACCCACCGAGTCGACGAAGAGGGCGTCGTGCCGATCCTCGCGAGCGAGCACGGCTACGAGGAGATCTTCGGGATCTACGGCTCGTTCCGGGAGTCGATCGACCCACCCGCGACCGAGTGAGTGAAGCGACCACAATCGACAAGTGGCCGATCAGCGTAGGACGGGCATGAACGCAGCCTTCTGTATCTATGACGGAATGACCGTGCTGGACTTCGTCGGCGCGTACGACCCGATCACGCGGCTCGACCGAATGGACTTCATGCCGCTGGAATGGGATGTCTGTGCCCCGACGGAGACGGTTTCGGCGAACCGCCTCGATCTCGGTGTAGATCGGGTCACGCCGGATCTCGGCGCGTACGACCTCGTCTTTCTCCCCGGTGGATACGCGACCCGGGAGCTTGCGAACGATCCGGAGTTCGTCGAGTGGGTCGAGACAGCCGAATCCAGCAAGTATCTGACATCGGTCTGTACGGGCAGTCTCCTTTTGGGTGCCGCCGGATTCCTCGATGGGAAGCGCGCGACGACCCACCCGACCGCCTTCGACGACCTCGCGGAATACGCCGAGGTCGTCGACGACCGCGTCGTCGAGGACGGCACCGTCATCACGGGACGGGGCGTCTCCTCGTCGATCGATCTCGGTCTCTACGTCGTCGAGGTCCTCTCGGACGCGGAGACCCGAGCGGCGATCGCAGAGCAGATGGATTACCCCTACGGCGAGGGCGTCTTCCCCAAAAGCTGATCGGGGCGTTCAAGACGCCACGAGCCCAGTGTCGGGTATGCTCCGGCTCGCGGTCGCGACGGACGCCGAAACGCTCGAACGGATCCGCGACCCGCTCGCCGATCGGGAGATCGAGGCGGCACACGTCCCGACGAGTGAGCGGGCCCAGCCGCTCTCTGAGCCACTCGTCGACGACGAGTTCGACGCGGGGTTCGTCTACCCATCCCGACTGATGGAGGGCGGCGTCGCCGACGCGCTGTTGGAGGTGCCGTGGGTCAACGGTCGAGAGGCGATCCTCCGCAGCCGAAACAAGGCCGGGGCGCTCGCACGGCTCGGTCGGGCCGGCGTGCCGACGCCGGAAAGCGTCTATCTCTCGAATCCGGTCGGCCAGGCAGAACTCAAGGCGGCCTTCGAGCAGCTCGATCCGCCGGTCGTCGTGAAGCCCAACTCGACGACCCGCGGAATCGGGATCGCGAAGGCACACGACCTCGATTCCTTTCTCGGGATCTGCGATTATCTG
>Ga0102942_1000045_pt1 | contig 36550 bp, 36 predicted proteins | sample SalPon2_C_H2O_MG_FD_78171 | JGI IMG/M metagenome (GOLD analysis project Ga0102942, IMG submission 78171) | Salt pond water microbial communities from South San Francisco under conditions of wetland restoration - Salt Pond MetaG R2_C_H2O_MG | ecosystem: Environmental > Aquatic > Non-marine Saline... | reverse complement strand
AGTACTCGTCGGTGTCGAACTCCTGGTGGGCGATGTCGATGGTGACGCCGCGCTCGCGCTCCTCCGCGAGGTTGTCCATGACGTAGGCGAACTCGAAGCCGCCTTTGCCCTTCTCTTCGGCTTCCTCTCGGTGCTGCTCGATTACGTGCTCGGGGACGGAGCCTGTCTCGTACAGGAGCCGTCCGACCAGCGTACTCTTCCCGTGGTCGACGTGGCCGATGATGGCCAAGTTCTGGTGCGGTTTGTCACTCATAGTGTGTGTCACGCGCTAAGGCGCTGTGTACCGCTATATTTTGCCAGAAAGCCCTAAAACCATTTCGATACGTAGACGGCCGAAACGCCGGAGTATCGCGGTTTGTGAGAGCACGTGCCACGGGGACCAGCCGGCACCTGCCGACTGCGGCGTGACCGCTACCCCAACCGTCCGACGTCACCGAGGACCGCCGACGCGGTCGCCTCGCCGCCGGCACCGCGACCGCTGAGGTTCAGCTGGCCCGCGTGGGCGGTCTCCAACTGCACGATGTTCCGGGTGCCGGTCACGGCCAAGGCGGCGTTCTGCGGCACTAACCGCGGCCCGACCCGGATTCCATCGCGAGTGGCCTCCCCGACGAGTCGGATGGTCCGGCCGTCCTCGGCGGCAAGTTCGAGCGCGCTTCCGGGGACGTTGGTGATGCCGCCGACGTCGGCGTCGTCGAGTGTGAACTCCTGGTCGCCCGCCGCCAGCACGTTCGCGAGGATGACGCATTTCAACGCGGCGTCGGTCCCCTCGACGTCGAAGGTGGGGTCCGCCTCCGCCACACCGAGGTCTTGGGCCTCCGCGAGAACGTGTTCGTAGTCGATCCCCTCCGCAGCCATACGCGAGAGAATGAAGTTGGCCGTCCCGTTGAGCACTCCCCGGGCCGCGGTGACGTGTGAAGGGTCGAGGTCCTCGACTGTCGAGATGATTGGGATCGCGCCGCCGACGGTGGCCTCGAACCGGACCGCGCCGTCGCTGTCGCGCTCTAGCTCACGCACGTCGCCGTACCGTTCGGCGACCGGCCCCTTGTTCGCGAGCACGACGTGGCGGTCCCGCTCCAAGGCGGTCCGGAGGTGTGAAAAGCCGGGCTCGGCGTCGCCGAGCGTCGTCGGCGTCGCCTCCACGAGGACGTCGTAGTCGGCGTGGAGGGCGTCCTCGGAGTCGGCGTTGCCGACGTGGCCCTCGGCGGCCTTCCGCTCGACGGCAGCGTCGGCATCGATCCCCTCGGTGTCGACGACTGCGGAGGTGGAGTCGGCGAAGGCGACGACCGTATGGCCGTACGCCGCAGCGAGATCGACCACCGATCCCCCGACTGCGCCCGCGCCGACGACCGCGAGGCGTCGACCCTCGGTCATACCCCACCTCCGGCGAGCGGCTCGACCACGTGCAGTCCCTTCTCGGCCGCCAGATCCCGGACGGTTTCTAAGGCCTCGGAACCCCCGCCCGCGCGGGTCGCGAGCCGGAGCCGGGCGCTCGAAGACTCCCCGCGCCCTGCGGGGGCGTTCACCGAGACGTCTGCGACCGACGCCGACGGGCACGCCTCCATCCGACGGAGGGTGTCAGAGAGGTCGGCGCCCACGATGTCGCCGACGAGGACGACCACCAACTCCTCGGCATACTGCTCGGCGCCCGCCTGCACCACGTTGACGCCGGCGTCGCGGAGCGCGGCGACGATCGTCTCGAAGCGGCCCGGGGTTGCCTCGACGTCGACCTCCACCGGAATCCGACCGCGGGGGGTGACGTTCCCTCGCTCGTGGAAGATCGAGAGGAGGTTCCCGCCGTTCTCGGAGATGGGCTTGAGGGCAGCGAGCAGTTCCCCCGGCTCGTCGGCGAGTTCCAGCCGGCTCGTGTGGGGTTGAGGGCTACTGTCGCTCCCTGGCCCCTCGTCGGCCGCCCGCGAGTCCTCCCGGTCGGCGTCGGAGCCGAGCGTGGAGGTCACCGTCGGATCCCTCCCGACGGGGTCCCACGGACCGATGTCGGGCGCGATGCGGCGGCGCTGCGGTCCGGTCTCGCGTCGACGACTCGCGGTCGTGGGGGTACACCCATACGCATACACCTACCTCAACTCCCCGACCGATATAAGCCTTCGTCGGTGGCACACGTTGCCGGCGTCGGAACGACACCGTGTCGTGGCGACTCCGGAGAGACGACGCCGAAGAGGGTGCGGCCCCCTCCACTCCCACGCGTGGCGACTTTCCGGCCGGCGGTCGTACGCTTGCATACGGCCGGAACCAGTGGCTGAGGGGTCGGATCGACTGAATACTGGGTTGCGACACGCGAAAACGGAACCCCGAAACGAGTGGGCCGACTGCGGTCCGGCGGCCGCCTCAGAACTGGTCGACGGACGCCGGGAGTTCGAGCTTCATTCCCTTCCGCTCGCGGATCTCCATAATCTTCTCGCGCTGGAGATTGTCCGAGAGCACGCGGAATCCGGCATTCTCGGTGTTCCACGACGCGCGACCCTCGGTCGCCGAACGGATGTCCGAGGAGAACCCGATCATCTCCTCGACGGGCGCGATCCCCTCGATGACCATGAGGTCGCCCTCCTGGAACATGTCGTCGACGCGGCCGCGACGCCCTTGGATCTCGCCGGACGCCGAGCCCATGTGCGCCGAGGGGACGTCGATCCGGACGTCTTGGATCGGTTCGAGCAGCTTGATGTCGGCGTCGATCAGCGCGCGGTGGACCGCATCGCGGACCGCGGGGATGACCTGTGCGGGCCCGCGGTGGATGGTGTCCTCGTGTAGCTTCGCGTCGTGGAGCCGAAGCAGCGAGCCCTGGACCGGCTCGTTTGCGAGCGGGCCGTCGTCGAGGGCCTCTTCCAGCCCCTCGATGACGAGCTCCATCGTCTCGTTGAGGTGCTGAATCCCCTTCGTGTCGTCGATGAGGATGTTGGTGCCGTGGATGTGTTCGACCTCCTGGGAGGTGTCTTTGTCCATCCCGGCCTCCTGGAGCGCCTCACGGCGTTCCAGTTCGGGCATATCCATCGAGACCTCGCCGCGCTTGATCGCGTCGACGATGTCGTTGGAAAGCGGTTGGACGGTGATGTAGAACTTGTTGTGGCGGTTCGGCGAGACGCCCTCGACCTCGCGGGAGTCCGACTGCGGCGACTCGCGGAAGACCACGATCGGCTCACCGGTCTGGACCGGGATGCCCTGGTTCTTCTGGATGCGCTGGGTGATGACTTCGAGGTGCAGTTCGCCCTGCCCGCTGATCAGGTGCTCGCCGGTGTCCTCGTTGATCTCCACTCGGATGGTCGGGTCCTCCTTTGCGACCTGCTGGAGCGTCTCGATGAGCTTCGGCAGGTCGTCCATACTCTCGGCCTCCACGGATTTCGTGATGACCGGCTCTGAGATGTGCTCTATCGACTCGAACGGCGTCATCTCCACGGACGAGACCGTCGATCCCGCGATGGCGTCACGCAAGCCCGTTACGGCCGCGATGTTGCCGGCGGGGACGCCGCGGTCGAGTTCCTCCCGCTCGCCGCCCATGAAGATCCCGACCGACTGGACCCGATTTTTCCCCACGGTCCCGGAGACGTAGAGCTCTTGACCCTGCTTGATCGTCCCGCTGAACAGCCGCCCGGTGGCGATCTCGCCGGCGTGGGGGTCCATCGAAATGTCGGTCACCATAAAGACGACCTCCCCGTCGTCATCGACATCTTCCATCTGACGGGCGAGATCGGACTCGGCATCACCGCGCCAGACACGCGGGATCCGCCGGGGCTGGGCGGCGAGCGGGTTCGGGAAGTGCTCGGCGACCATGTCCAGCACGACGTTTGACAGCGGGGTCTGCTCGTGGAGCTCGGCCCGCTTGTCGCTCCGCTCCATCTCGATGATCTCCGGGAACCCGATCCCGGTCCGCTGCATCGACGGCGCGGAGACGCCCCACTTGTACAGCGCCGACCCGAACGCGACGGTGCCGTCCTGGACTGACACGGTCCAGTCGTCGATGTCGTCGCGGTTCTCGGTCATCCCGCGGATCAGCTCGTTGACGTCGGCGATGACGCTCTGGAGCCGCTCCTGCATCTCCTGGGGCCCCTCCTGGAGCTCGCTGATGAGGCGGTCGACCTTGTTGATGAACAGCGCGGGCTTGACGCCCTCACGCAGCGCCTGCCGGACGACCGTCTCGGTCTGCGGCATCGCGCCCTCGACGGCGTCGACGACGACGAGTGCGCCGTCGACCGCGCGCATCGCCCGCGTGACGTCGCCACCGAAGTCGACGTGGCCGGGCGTGTCGATCAGATTGATCAGGTGGTTTTCCGACTGATACTCGTGGGTCATCGACACGTTCGCCGCGTCGATGGTGATCCCACGCTCCTGTTCGTCCTCCTCGGTGTCCATCATCAGCCGGGTCGCCTCGCCCTCGTCGGCGATCATTCCGGCGCCGGCCAGCAGGTTGTCCGTCAGCGTGGTCTTCCCGTGGTCGACGTGAGCTGCGATGGCGATGTTCCGGATGTGCTCCGGATTCTCCATCAGTTGCTCACACTCTTGTACGATTTTCTTTCGTCGGCCCATTATATCCACCCGTACCGGCAGGAGGGTCAAAAGGGTAGTGCTTTGCCGACGCCGAAATCGACGGATACGACGGGTTCTGGCCGGAGTATGATCCGGTCTCACACGGCCACGAGCTTCACTCGAACCCGCTGACGAGCGTGACGACCCACTGTGCGGGGTCGCCCCGCCGCCGGACCTCGATCCGCTCGACCCACTTCACCCACTGGAACCCACGCCGTCCGGGAGCGACCAGCCGCGCCGGGGCGCCGTGGCCGTGGCTCAGCCGCTCGTCGCCGACGTGGGTCGCGAGCAACGCCTCCCGGGCTTCTTCGATCGGCAGCGACCACCGGTAACCCGTGACCGACACGAACCGGACGTACCGGGCGTCGGCGCCCACCCCCGCCGCGTCCACTAACTCGCCCACCCGGAGCCCGCGCCACCGCTGGACGGTGTACCACCCGCTGGTGCAGTCTAAGAGCGCCTCGTGCTCGGCGTCGGGGGTAATCTCGTCGTACCCCAGTTGCAGGGTGGTATCGACCGCACCGGTCACGTCGAGCGTCCACGCCCCGCGGTCCACCGGATCGGGGTCGTCGGCGACCCACGACGTCACCGGAAACGCGCCGTTTCCGGCCCCCGCACGCGGCTGTGACCCGGTGAACCGCCGGTCCGCGCCAGGGGTGTCGAGGACGCGGTTCGTGAGTTCCTGCGCCCGATAGACGGCCGCCCCGGAGACGAGCAGCCCAGCGTACTTCAGCGTGGTCCGCCGGCGGTCGAAGTCGCGGCGCCGCGGCAGCCGGAACCGAGTGGAGAGGTGCGCCACCACCAACGGGAGCAACACCAGCCCGAACCCGACGTGGACGCTCAGAAGCGTCCAGTAGGAGAGCCGGACGTCGAGCCCGAACACCCACGCGATCCCCGTCGCGAGCGCGCCGACGGCCGCGACTGCCGTCAGCACCGACAACCCGGTCGACGGCCGCCACTGTCGACGATCGGTCAGCCGGCCTCGCACCCGGGCGAGTTTGAATCCCAGGAGTGCGACGAAGGTCACGCCCGCGATCCGGTGTGCCCAGAAGAGCGGCCACCCCGACGCCGACCCGAGCGTAAAGGAGACCAACCCGGTGACGGCTTCGAACGCCACGGTCGCGAGGAGCGACCAGTCGACGAGCCGTGCCGGAGGCTCAACGGCGTCACGGACGCCTCGGAGGACGGTCGTCGGGCCCCGGTCCATATCCGAACCCGGGGCTACGCGGCAAGAAATGTTTGGGAGGATGCGCGTCCGGCTGGAGCGGCGCGATCGGGGGCGCCCGACGTGGGACCGTCAGGTAACGGTCACGCGACGTTGAAACCCTTGTCGCGGAGGAAATCCTCGACGCGACCGGTGTGGTTCCCTTGAAGCTCGATGGAGCCGTCCTCGACCGTGCCACCACAGGCGAACTTCGATTTGAGGTCCGAGGAGAGGCTGTCCATATCCACGTCCTTGGGATCGAACCCTTCGATGACCGTTACTTCCTTTCCGTAGCGACGCTCGTCGATGCGGATGGTGATCTCCTGGGACTCTTTGGCGACGTCCTCGCAGACGCAGAGCTCCTCAGGGAGTCCGCACGTCGAGCAGACTTCCGACATTACAGCCCGAAAATACAAGACGGGGATATTAAACAGTATCGGGAGTCCGGTCGATACGGTCTGATCGAAGAGGTGCGTGTCGCAAACGCGGCCTGGAAACGTCGAGATCCGCCGTGCGCCGTCCACTCTCACCCGCCGGTGAGCCGTCCGTCCGCCATCGCGGACTCGGTCCGATCGGTTTCCGCCGTCGCGAGTCGGATGTCGCTACCGGAACCGCCGGAGGATCGGCGTCGACGACCGCACCAGCCGGTCGACCGTCGCCACCGCCTCGTCGGCTTCTGTGGGATCGACGCCGTCGCCGTACTGTGCGCGCTCGTACAGGTCTACCACCCGACGGACGTCGTCGCCGCCGAACTTCCCTCGGGCGACCGATCCGACGTACGCCCGCGGTGTCTCCTCGGGTCGACGGGATCGGTACCGGTGCTCGAGCAGGACCGAGAGCCGCTGGAACGCCCGGACGGCGTCGGTATCGGGGTCCCGACGCCGTTGGAACTGCGCGCCGAGCAGCCCCGTGGTCCGCGCTACCGCGCCAGTCCGGTACGCACCCGCGGTGACGCCAACGAGCGCGGCAGCCCCGACGAGCAGGGTTCGCGTCGACGGCAGCGACGGCAGCGACGAGCCGCCGCTGTCGGTGCCGACCGCTCCCGCCCCGCCGCTCTGTCTCGCCGCCTCGGTTCGGGTGCCGTTCGCGTCTCCGTCGCTCGTGACGTTCACGCCGACCGGGGTGACTCCCTCGCTGACGTCGATCTCGCCGGGGGCGCCCCCATCGACGGACGGCGTGGTCGCCGAGCCGCCGGTGCCCGCGATGTCGACGCCCGTAGTGCCGGTCTGTCGTGCCTCAGTCAGTCGGGCGGTCTCGGCGGTCTCACGCGGCCCAGACGGGGTCGGGTCGAACCGGACCCACCCGGTGTCCGGGAAGTACACCTCCACCCACGCGTGGGAGTCGAGGCCGCGAACGACCCGCTCGTTGTCGCCGACGGCCTCACCCGGCGTGTAGCCGGTGGCGAACCGCGCGGGCACGCCTTGCGAACGGAGCATAACCACCATCGTCGTGGCGTAGTAGGTGCAGTAGCCCGCCTCCCGCTCGAAGAGGAACGTGTCCGCGACGTCGCCGGGCGGCGCGGGGACGCTCAGGGAGTATTCCTTCTGGCTCTCCAGATACCGCTCGATCGCGACCGCCTTGTCGTACGGCGTCTCGGCGTCGGCGGCGACCTCCGCGGACAGGTCGCGTACGCGGTCGGTCGTACTTCCCGGGAGTTGGAGATACGTGTCGGCCACGCGGTCCGGGTAGTCCGTCCCCGCCCGGCGGAGGTCGGCCGCGGAGGCGTTCGGGACGCGGCTCCGGACTCCGTAGGTCTCGCCGGGTTGGATCGACCGCTCGGGCCGGAGGTTCCCCTGCGGGGTCACCGTGGCCCCGGACGCCACGTCGCCGGTGACCTCGACCGGTTTCCACGCCGCCGGCAGAACGGAGATGGCGTCCTCGGCAGTGACGCGCTGCCGGAGCGTCTCGGCGTCGCCCGGCGGGCCGGAGAGCTCGCCCCGGTACGCGCGAGCGTCGCCGGTCCGGACCCACCCGTCGCCGGTGTATCTGTCGTACGAGGCGGTCTGCCAGTACGACGCTTTCTCGCTCTCGACGGTGAACCGGACCGACGGCGATAGGCGGATGCTGCCGACGATGTCGACGCTGTCGTCGGCCTCCACTAGGCTGGCCTCGACAGTGGGCGAATCGCGGTCCGGTAACACTGGTGACGTCGCCGCGCCCGGAACCACCGACAGGGTCGCAGCGGCCACGATCATCGTCGCCACCACCACGGTCAGCACGTCCACCTGTTGGAGCCCTGTGCCGTGGCGGTCCGCGGTCGACGCCGCGACCGCGAGGGTCGCGCCGATCACGCCGACCAGCGCCGTTGCCCCGTCGGCGTCGCCGGTGAGCACGACGAGCGTCAGGGCGGTACCGCCGGCCGCGGCCGCGAGGCTGTACCGCCGCCGGACCACGAGATACCACGACAGAAACACCGGTCCGGGTACGATCGCAGTCGCCCACGTGCCCGCGCCCACCAGCCGGAGAACCGACAGCCCCGTCAGGAGTGCAATGGTGTCGTTGACGATCCGGCCGGGAGTCAGGAGCTGAAGCTGGCTCGCGGGCAGCGTCAGAAAGTAGCCGGCAAAGCCCGCCGCGCCCAGCACGGCAGTCACGCCGACTGCGACCTGCACCCCGACGAACCGGCCGACGACCGCGGCGAGCGTGAGCGCCACCGCGACCGCGACCGCGAACCGGAGGCCCCCGCCGACCACGTCGGTCACGCGCCACAGGACGCTGACGTACGCCCAGGTGAGCGCACCGATCCCGACGACCGCGATCGCGCGACCACCCCCGCCCTCGATCCGCCCCGGCAGCCCGAACGATGGTCCGTCGTCCACTGGGTCCGGCTCTCGGGCGCTCACTCGGCACCCCTCCCGTCGGGTGCGACGTCGCGATCGCGCACGACGTCCGGGGCGACCGCGTCCGCGCGGTCCCCAGTCCCAGGTCGCGGCTGTTCTATGGGGGCGTCGACGCCGACCCCGTCGGGCACGTCCCGGAGGGCGACAGCGTCGTCGACCCGCCCCTCGAAGCGGTGTTCGCGGCCGTCGAACCGGATCGACACCGCGTCGGCTTCAGCGGACACGACGACGTCTGCGTCGCCGGTCGGCACCCGCCCGCCCGCCGCGACCGCGAGGTGTCGGAGCGCCGGCCGGACCCGCCCCGGGGCGGCGTCGACGCTGCCCGACGGCGTGGTGAGCGTGACCGACGCCCCGCCGCGGACGAGCGAGACGCACACCGTCGCGGCCGCATCAGCCATTCTGTCGGCCGGCGCGTCGGCGGCACCCTCCGGCGGCCCATCGCGGGCCGGCGCCCCGTCTCCGTCGGCGGTGTTACCCGACGCCTCGGCGTCGACGCCCGCAGCCACGGTCACCCGCTCGGGATCCGCCCGGTCGGTGAACTCCTGGATCATCAACTCGTCGTGGCGTGCCGACGACTTCCAGTGGATGTTCCGGAGCGCGTCTCCCCGGACGTACTCTCTGAGGTCGTCGAACTCGTCGCGTTGGGTCGCTGCTCGGGACTGGTATGCGGCCTGCAACTCCGCGCCGAGCGTCCCCGGCAGCGTCCCGATCCGGGGAAATACGACCAGCGTGTCGCGGCGGTCGGCGACCGTCGACCGCTCGAGCAACCCGAGTACGTCGGTCACGATCACGGTTGCGGGGCCGACGACGTGCTCGCCGCGGCGCTGTGGCACGATCCCGTACGTCACCGGGTCGCCGCCGACCGCGGCGTCGACGACCGCCGTATCGCCGTTGCCCGCGCCCCGTCCCCGCGGAGGGTCCACCGGGGCCACGCCGGCCGGGAGTCGGTCCCGAACCGTGACCGGATGCGTCCGGTCGCCACCGAGTTCGACGGTGACTGTGCCGGTCGTACCGGCGACGTCGGCCGAGGGCAGCGTCCGGTCGAGGTCGGTAGTCGGGAGCCGCCGGAGCTGTATCGCGGCAGCGACGAGCGCAACGACTCCGGGGAGCACGAGCGCGTCGAGCGCTCGTGCGCCGAACGCCGTCCCGGCGAGCAGGGCGCCGACCACCACACCGACGACCGCGTAGCCGCGCCGTGTCGGCCGCATACTCACTCGACGGCGACCTCCTCGAGGGCGCGCTCGACGATCGCCATCCCGTCGACGTCGGTGTCGGTCCGCACCCTGTGGCCCCACACCGTCGGCGCCTCGGCCTGGACGTCGTCGGGGATGACGTAGTCCCGGCCCTCGAAGACCGCCCGGACCTGCGACGCCCGGACCAGGGCGATCGCGCCGCGTGGACTGGCTCCCAGCCGGGCGCGTTCGCGGGTGTATCCGGCCAGCCGGGTGACGTACGACCGCACCGGTTCCCTGACGGTGACGCCGGCGGCGGTCTCGCGTGCCCGTCGGACATCCTCGACCGACGCGACGGCTTCGAGCGATTCGATCGGGTGTTCGCCGGTGAGCCGCCCGAGCAGCTCGGTCTCCTCGGCCTGGTCGGGGTAGCCCAGCCGAATCTTCTTGAGGAAACGGTCGATCTCCGCGACCGGCAGTTCGTAAGTCCGGCCGGGCTCGACGTCGTTCTGGGTCGCGATCACGATGAACGGGTCCGGCACCGGATACGTCTCGCCGTCGACGGTGACCTGCTGTTCGGACATCACCTCCAACAGCGCTGCCTGCGTCTTCGGCGGCGCGCGGTTGATCTCGTCGCCGAGGACGACGTTCCCGAACACCGGGCCGGGCTGGAACTCGAACTCCCGGGTCTTCTCGTTGAACACGCTCACCCCGGTCACGTCGGAGGGCAGGAGATCAGGGGTGAACTGCACCCGGTTGAACGAGCAGTCCAGCGAGGTCGCCACCGCCCGGGCGAGCATCGTCTTGCCGACGCCGGGGACGTCCTCCAACAGGAGGTTTCCCCCCGCGAACAGCGTCACCAGGATGTGCTCGATCGCGTCGCGCTGGCCGACGATCACGCGTTCGACGTTGTCGACGATCCGCGCGGTCAGTTCCGCCGCTTCGTCGAGGTCGAGCGGGGGGAGGTCCTCCCTCGGGTCCGGGCCTGAGACGGCGTCTGCGTCGGTCATGTATTGGACGGCGTCGGTCGGACCGGGTGAGGTGGTGTGGCTGTCATCGGTCCGTGGTGTCGTGCTTCTGTAGCGCCCGCGTGTACGTAACTCTGCTGGGGACGTGCGGCGCGTGTCTGCTGTTCCGGCGTCGACGCGTCGTTCGAGGCCGGCGGTCGCGGCAGTGGCCTGGCGGCGTCCCGCAGCCGTGTGATTTCGTGCCATCCAGTGGGGTTTTACCCCTCGACGGCCGTCCGGTAGGTATGGATGGGGCGGACGCTGACGCGGCTGACGGGACGGGCGACCGTACCGACGGAGGCGGCCGATCGGCGGTCCCGGCTGGCGACTCGGGGACGGCAGCGGGAGTCGGAGCCGACGACGCCGAGCCCGAGGGTCCACCCGAGAAGATGCTCGACCGCGCCGAGGAGCTCACGCCGATGCTCTCACAGTATCTCGAACTCTGCCGAGGCCACCCCGACGCGGTCGTGCTCTTCCAGGTCGGCGACTTCTACGAGGCGTTCTGCGAGGCCGCCGAAACCGTCGCACGGGTGTGTGAGGTGACGCTGACGCAGCGCGAGGACTCCACTGGGACCTACCCGATGGCGGGGGTCCCGATCGACAACGCCGCGTCGTACTTGGAGGCGCTGCTCGACGCCGACTACCGGGTCGCGATCGCCGATCAGGTCGAGGACGCCGGGGAGGCCACCGGGCTCGTCGACCGCGCGGTGACGAACGTCGTCAGCCCCGGGACTGTGATCGACGACGACCTCCTCGATCGGGCGAGCGCGACGTACCTGGCGGCACTGGTGGAGCGCGGCCCGGGGAAGCCGAACGGGGTCTCCGACGCCCCCGACGACGAGCCGGTCGCGGCGCTCGCGACCGTGGACGTCTCGACCGGCGAGTGCCGGGTCACAGCGGGACCGACCGACCGAATCCGGGAGGAGCTCGAACGCCTCGCGCCCGCAGAGGTCGTCGTCGGCCCCGACGTCGGCCTCGACGCATCGGCGTTGGGGTTCGAGACGATGGTGACCGAACGCGATCCGGCGGTCTTCGGGCGCGACGCGGCCGACGCGACGCTGTCGGGGTACGTCGCCGAGCCCGCTGCGGTCCTCGACGCCCCGATCGAGCGCCGCGCGGTCGGCGGGCTGTTGTCGTACGCCGAGTACACACAAGGCGGTGACGGGGCGCTCCCGTACGTTTCGCGGGTACAGCGCTACGACCTTCGGCGGTCGCTCCGCCTGGACGCGACCGCGCTGCGCAGCTTGGAGGTGTTCGAGTCCCGGCAGCCGGGTGGTGGCGGAACCCTCGTCGGGGCCGTCGACCGCACGGTGTGTGCCCTCGGCCGTCGCCGGTTGGAGGCGTGGCTCCGCCGCCCGCTGGTCGACGACGAGCGGATCCGACGCCGCCACGACGCGGTCGCGGAGCTGCTCGACCGCCCGATCGCCCGCGAGGCCGTCCGGGAGCAGCTCTCGGCGGTGTACGATCTCGAGCGCCTGGCGGCGCGGATCTCACAGGAGCGCGCGGACGCCCGCGACCTCCGGTCGCTGCGGGCGACCCTCGCGGTAGTACCGGAACTGAAGGCCGCGCTCGACGACGCCGAGTCGGCCGCACTCAGAGACCTGAGGACGTCGCTCGACGAACTGGGAGACGTCTGCGACCTGATCGGCCGCGCGATCGTCCCCGACCCGCCACAGGAGATCACCGAGGGCGGCGTCATTTGTGACGGGTTCGACGACGAACTCGACGAGCTTCGGGCCGCCGAGCGGGAGGGCCGCGAGTGGGTGTCCTCGCTGGAGGAACGCGAACGCGAACGTACCGGGGTCGACTCCCTGGAGGTGGGCTACACCCAGGTCCACGGCTACTACATCGAGGTGACGAACCCGAACCTCGACCGGGTGCCGGACGACTACACCCGGCGGCAGACGCTGAAGAACGCAGAGCGGTTCTACACCCCGGAGTTGAAACGCCGCGAGGAGGAGATCCTCTCGGCCTCGGAGCGCGCCGACGCCTTGGAGTACGAGACCTTTCGGGAGGTCCGCTCGCGGGTCGCCGCCGAGACCGAACGCCTCCAGGCGTTGGCGGACGCCCTCGCTCGCCTGGACACCCTCGCGACGTTTGCGACCGTCGCGGCCGACGCCGACTACGTCCGTCCCGCGGTGGGCGCGGACACGCTTCGGATCGATGCCGGGCGGCATCCGGTGGTCGAGCGGACCCAAGACGAGTTCGTGCCGAACGGGGTCGACTTCGCGGCGGGCCACGTCGCGGTCGTCACCGGGCCGAATATGAGTGGGAAGTCGACGTATATGCGCCAGGTCGCACTGATCTGTCTGCTGGCGCAGGCCGGAAGCTTCGTGCCCGCCGACGCCGCTGAGCTTCCGATTGTGGACCGCATCTTCACACGGGTGGGCGCCTCCGACGACATCGCGGGCGGCCAGTCGACGTTTATGCGCGAGATGTCGGAGCTCACCGACATCCTCCACGACGCCACCGCGGAGTCGCTGGTACTGCTCGACGAGGTCGGCCGCGGCACCTCGACCGCCGACGGCCTCGCGATCGCCCGCGCCACCACGGAGTTCATCCACGACGAAGTCGGCGCTGCCACCCTGTTTGCGACGCACTATCACGACCTGACGGACCTGGCAGCCGACCTCCCGAACGCGTTCAACCGGCATTTCACCGTGAGCAAAGGTGGCGGTGCCGCAGACCCGGTGCACGCCTCCGGCGCTACGGCCCCCGATCCCGACGCCGACGGCACCGAGGTGACCTTCCTCCACCGCGTCGCCGACGGCCCCGCCTCGTCGTCGTACGGCGTCGAGGTCGCGAAGCTCGCCGGGGTCCCCGACCGGGTCGTGTCACGCGCACGTGAGCATATCACTCACGAAGCCGACGCGGACGCGACGACCGCGACGCCGTCGGCGGCAGCAGACCGCGTGGACGAGGAGCCTCAGTCGCCGGACGACTCCGGGGCCGACCCGACGGCGACCCCGCCGGCCCACCGGGGCGACACCCTCGCCGCCTACGTCGAGGGGCTCGAAAGCGACGATCCGGACGATAATGCCAACGGGCGCGCCCTCGAATCGGCTGAACGCGACGTCCTCGAAGCGCTCCGCGACGTCGAGGTCGCGCGGACCACCCCGCTCGAAGCCCTCAACACGCTGGAGGACCTACAGCGACGACTGGATGAGTGACGACCGCCACGGCTCCGCAGCCGACCGACCGGTGCGACGGCTCGACGACGCCACCGTCGCCAGCGTGGCCGCCGGCGAGGTCGTCACCCGGCCCGCAGACGTCGTGGTCGAACTCGTCGAGAACGCGCTTGATGCGGGCGCCTCGCGGGTCGACGTCGAGATCACGGGCGACGGCACGGAACGGATCTGCGTGCGCGACGACGGCCGCGGGATGACCCGATCGGACGCGGAACTCGCGGTCGAGCGGCACACGACGAGCAAACTCGAGCGCGGGGCGTCCGTCGAGGCGGTGGGAACGCTCGGGTTCCGCGGGGAGGCGCTCGCGAGCATCGCCACCGTCGCCGACCTCGAACTCGTGACTAACGGCCGCGGGCCGCACGGGACGCGGGTGGTCGCGACCGGCGGCCCGGGCGCAGACCACGTCGAGGCCACCGGTCGGGGGCAGGGGACGACCGTCATCGCCTGCGATCTGTTCGCCCGGACGCCGGCCCGTCGGGCGTCGCTGTCGGCCTCGCGAACAGAGTTCGCCCGGATCAGCGACGCGGTCTCGCGGTACGCGCTCGTCCGGCCCGACGTGTGCTTGTCGCTGACTCACGACGGCAGCGAGGTCTTTTCGACGCCGGGGACAGGCGAGTACGCCGACGCTCTCTTGGGCGTCTACGACCGCGAGGTGGCGTCGCGGGCGACGGCGTTCGACGCGACCCGGAGGGTCGGCGCCGACGGGCGTGAGAGTCCCGACGGGTCGGCCGACCGCGGCACACCCGAGATCAACCTCCGCGGCGCCCTCGTCCAGCCGTCGATCACTCGCGCCCGCCGGGACCACGTCTACGTCGACGTCGGCGGCCGCCCGGTCCGCAACAGCCGGCTCCGACGGGCTGTCGTTGAGGGGTACGGCGACCTCCTGCCGGACGGGCGCGCGCCGGTCGCGGTCGTGTCGGTGTCAGTTCCCGAAGACTGGACCGATCACAACGTCCACCCGCGGAAACGGGAGGTCCGGCTCCGCACGCCCGACGCCGTCGCCGGGGCGATCGAGTCCGCCGTCGCCGACGCGCTGTCGACCGCGGACCGCCGGCGGAGCGAGGAGCTCTCGATGGACCTCGGCGACGCCGTCGAGCCGTTCGCGCCCGGCGACGCCGCGTTCGCGGACGCCGCGTTCGTCGGCCAGTTCCGCGGGCTCTACCTGCTGTGTGAGTTCGAAGGCGACCTCCTGGTGGTCGATCAACACGCCGCCCACGAGCGGATCAACTACGAGCGGTTGCGGAACGCGGTCGACGGCGACCCCCCGACGGCACTGATCGACCCGCCGGCGAACGTGTCGGTGACGCCGGCACAGTACGCCGCCGCGGAGTCCCACCGCGGGGCGCTCGCGGACCTGGGGTACGACGTCGACTCCTTCGACGACTCCACGATCCGCGTACGGTCGGTCCCCGCACCGCTGTCCCGGCCAGCCGACCCCGAGACCGTTCGGGACGCGCTCGACACCCTCCGGCGGGGCGGGACGCCCGAAGACGGGCGCGACGACCTCCTGAAAGATCTCGCGTGTCACCCGTCGCTGGCAGCCGGTGACGACCTGAGCGACGCGGCGGCGGCGGCACTGATCGATCGGCTCGGGGCGTGTGAGAACCCATACAACTGCCCCCACGGCCGGCCGACGGTGCTCACTGTCGAGGAGGAGACGTTCGTCCGAGGGTTCGGCCGACGGAGCACCCGGCTAAGCTGATCCGCCCCGGCGTCGGCGGCGTTCCTCGAATCCGACACCGCTTTACCCCCGTCCGGGCGAGTATCCGGCGATGCGGTCTGCGCGTGTGGTGGAGGGACGCCGGTGATCGACGGCCGCACGACCGACCCGCCCGGACGGGAGCGGTCCGTCTCGGTCGCCCGATGACGCTCGTCGCCTCGGTTAAGCGGGAAGCGACGGCGCTGTGGGCCGACGGGAAGGGGCGATCGCTGGCCGTCATCGCAGGCGTCTGGGGGGTGCTGCTCGGGACCCGTATGATCTACCCCGTCCTCCTGCCGTACCTTCGGGAGACGTTCGGGCTGAGCCTCTCGGCGGCCGGGTTACTTGTGACCGTCCTGTGGCTCGGCTCCGCCGTCGGTCAGCTCCCCGGCGGAATTCTGGCGGACCGATACAGCGAACGATCGGTCATGGCGGTTGGAGCGGTCGTCGTCGCCGCGGCGGTACTCGTCGTCGTCGCCGCGCCGACCGCGGCGGCGCTGTTCGCCTCGACCGCGCTGGTCGGCTTGGGGCAATCGCTGTACCCCATCGCCCGGATCACCATCCTGGCGGACATCTACACCGACCGGATCGGGAGCGCCCTCGGGGTGACGATGGCGACGGGGGATCTCGGGCAGACCGTACTGCCTCCGATCGCGGGGACGATCGCGGCCGCCGTCGCCTGGCAGGCCGGCCTCGGATTCGTCGTTCCGCTCCTGCTTCTGGGCGCCGCCGCGCTGTGGGTCCTGGTGCCCCGAACGGTCGAATCCGGCGGGAGCCACGCCGGCGCCGCCCACGGGAGCCTCTCGGAGTCGACCGCCCGGCGAGTTCTCGCGGAACTCCGGCGCCCGAACCTGGTGTTCACCGCGTTCATCTTCTTCCTGTACATCCTCGTCTGGCAGTCGTTTACTGGGCTCTATCCGACATACCTCGTCGAGCGGAAGGGGCTGTCGTCCTCGACGGCGTCGGTGCTTTTCAGCCTGTTTTTCGCGGCCGGCATCGTGGTCAAGCCCCTCGCGGGCGGTGCCTACGACCGGATCGGGTTCCGTGGGTCGCTCGTGCTCGCGCTCTCAGCGCCGACGATCGGGTTCGCGCTACTACCGGTCGTCGAGGGGACGCTCGGGTTGGTTGCGGTCACCCTCCTCGTGAGCACGATGCTCGGATCGGGCGCGATCACCCAGTCGTACTTTTCGGACGCCTTCCCGGAGTCCGTCCGCGGGACGGGCCTGGGCGTGGTGAGGACCGCGACCGCGACGCTTGGGGCGGCCGGCCCGGTGGTCTTCGGCGTGATCGCCGACCGCGGCTACTTCGACGAGGGCTACTGGCTGCTCGCAGGGCTCGTGGCGGTCGTAATCCTGCTTACCCTCCGGCTCCCGACCGCCGAGTGAACGGCGACGCCCCGGCTACCACTCCTTGCAGTCGACGCACACCTGCCCCGACTCCCCCGACCAGAGCCGATCGACGGTCGCCCCGCACTCGGCGCACTGGACGCCGCCAAGATCCCAGCGGTAGGTAACGGCTGCGGGCTCGGGGGCGTCCGGAGTCGCTGCAGCGCGGTCGTCGCCGGGCGCGTCCGCGTCCGCATCGTCGCTCCCGTCGTCGCCGGGGGGTGCCGCGGAGCCCCCCGCGTCGGTGGCGGCCTGCGTCGCCGCGCGCTCGGTCTCGGGGGCGGAGGCCGGTGCATCGTCGGTTCCGGGGTCGGCCGCCGCGTCCGAGCCGTCGGGGGCTATCCCCCGATCGCCCTCTTCGGGGACAGCCTCCGACTCCGCCGGGGCGTCCGCATCCGCGTCCGGCACTGTGGGGCCGTCCGACTCGCCGCCGAAGAACTCGTCGAGCGACCGATCTCGACTCATACCCGAACGCAACGGCGGCGGAGACATATGCATAGCGGCTCGTCGCCGTCCCGGTCCCGTACACACAAATACGATGGCGACCAACGGGTCGGTATGGTCACTGTGGTCGACTTCGTCGTCCAACTGCTCGTCAGCGTCTTCGATCTCGTCCGGATCTTCCTACTCGAGGTACTCCTCGGCGTCGACCCGCTCACCGCGGTGTCGTTCCTGGTCGGGGCGGGGTTGACGACCGCTGCGGTCGCCGCGTTCGGCTACCTCGCCGTCGGAGCCGTGCTGAACCAGCTCACCGGGACGGGAGCCAGCGCACCCGACTCGTCACCGGAGGAGACGGCGCGGTAGCACTCCTCGCCGACGGCCACTCCGACGCCCGAGGCCGTCGGGCTACTCGGGCGCGCTCTCCCGCCAGGCGTCGGCCGCCAGTTCGATCGCCGCCTCGGGGTCCGGTCCCAGCGGTGAGCCGACCACGATCCCGTCGGTGTGCTCCCGCAGCGCGGCCATCCGCTCGGCCACGGTTTCGGGCGTCCCAGCGACGGAGAACGCGTCGATCATCCCTCGTGTGACGCGGTCGAACGCCTCGGTGAACTCCCCACCCGAGATGTGGTCGCCGATCGCCTCCGCGGCCGAAGGGTCGATGCCGTGTCTGTCCAACACCGGCGGGGCCGCACCGGCCGCGATGAACGCCACTGGCGGCCGGGCGGCCTCGCGGGCGGCCTCGGCGTCGGTGCCGACGCTGACGCTCGCGTACGCCAGCAGCTCGAACGGTCCCCGGTCGTCGGGGCGATCCTCGCGCCCCTCCTCGACCCGGTCGCGCGCCCACGCCAGGTCGTCGGGGTGGGAGCCGTTGAACAGCAGCCCGTCGGCGTGCTTCCCGGACATCCGGCACATATGCGGCCCCTCGCCGCCGACGTAGACCGGTATCTCGCCCGGCACCTCGAAGTTTAAGCCGGCGTCCTGCGCCTCGAACGTCCCCTCGTGGGTCACCCGCTCGCCGGCCCAGAGGTCCTGTGCGAGTTTGAACGCCTCCAACACCGACCGAAGCCCCCGCTCGTCTTCGAGCCCGAGGTTTCGGAGCGTCGAGGGGTCGCCCGGGCCGATCCCGAAGGCGGCGCGGCCCGACGACAGCTCCGCGACCGTCGCGGTCTTGCCGGCCAGGGTAACGGGGTGGAGCTCGTAGGGGTTCGCCACCCCCGGACCCAGCCGGATCCGGTCGGTCTCGCCTGCCAGCCGCGCCAGCGTCGCGAACGGGTCCCGGTTGTTGTAGTGACACGACACGAACGCGACGTCGTACCCCGCGTTCTCGGCTGCGATCCCGCGGTCGACGACCGCAGGGATCGGGTCTTCGGGAGTCAGTTCCACGCCCAGGGTCGGGGTGGCGCTGGCGGCGTCACGCATACGACCACCCCCGAATGGCCTGCCGGACGTAGTCCGTCCCGATCTCGCGGAAGTGGTCGTCGCTGCCGGCGTGGTCACCCCACTCGAAGTCCCGGACCACGACCGCGGGTGTCCCGCCGTCGCCCTCCCCGGCGACAAGGTTGGCCGCGGCGGCGAGTTCGTCCACGACGTTCTCGACCGTGACGTCGAGTTCGCGGCCCTCGCGGTCGGTCTCGCCACGCCAGTCCCGGCCCGGCTTGAGGCCGGCCCACCCGATCGCGACGCCCCGCTGGCCGTGCCGGAACGGCCGGCCACACGTGTCGGTGACGACGACCCGGTCGGCGGTGAGCGACTCGCGGATCCGGGCGGCACTCTCGGCCGGGCGCTCCGGCAGTAGCAGAACGTCGCCGTCGGGGATGTTCGAGCGGTCGATGCCGGCGTTGACGCCGACGTGGCCGAACCGGGTCTCGGTCAGCAGGAACGGCGCCTCCATCAGTATCTCCACGCTCTCCGCTAACACGGCCTGGACGAACCGCGGGTCGGGGGCGACAGCACCGTGGTCGGCCAGCAGATCGGCGAGTTCTCGCGCCCGCGGGCCGGGTGGGAACGAGTTCAGGTCCGCGCTTCGGCCCTCGGCTTTCGAGACAACAGTCGAGGCGACGCACACCACGTCGTCGTCCCGGAGGTCGACGCGGTCGCGTACCAGCGAGGCCACGTCGTCGCCCGGCCGCACTTCGGGCAGGTCCGGGACAGCGAACAGTTCCATACCAGTGAGTAGCGGCGCCGACAAAAAAGCGAACAGGTGTTGGCCATCGTGTCCGGTATCGGAGCCGACCGGCGGAGATGGGGTGTGGCGGCGCGTCGCCCCCACCGTCGGGACGGCCCGGGCGGACCGGACGCACGGGTCGGCGTGGATCGCTGCCCGCGCGCTGGAGGTGCTTCGGGAGACCTGCTCGACGGCGTCGCCACCGAGGGTGACCTGCTCGACACCGACGGGGTCCGGATGGTGGCCGAAGCACACGCCGACACCGCGGTGTGGGCGAGGTAGGCGTCGGCGCGACGTGCGCCGCGCCGGAGTCGCGGCCGAACGGGAGATTCTTCACGACCGAGCGACCACGCGAAGGTGGTGGCGATGACGAGGGTTACCCCCACTCAGCCCCGTGTGATGACACCTTCTCACCGAGCCACCGTTTCAGCGTAGTCGGGCGGACTCACCGCCGCCGCCGGCTCAGCTGACGAACTTCAGGAGGTCCTCGCGCTTCTGTTCGGTGAACGTGGCTCCGAGCGCCTCGTTCAGCGCGTCGATGTTCCCCCGCTTCGCGCTGATGGGAGCGACCGTCTCTCGCCACTGCTGCCACGGCGGGTAGAGCCCGAGCCGGTCGCAGAGTGCGTCGAGCCGCTCGTCGCGGTCGTCGACCTTGTCCATCTTATTGACTGCGACGACGGTGGGGATGTCGACGTCCCACAGGAAGCCGAACAGCTCCACGTCGTGAGGGATCTCGTCGGGGCCGGAGTGGCGATCGATGATGTCGACTGCCGATTTGCCGTCGACCACGAGCACGCCCGCGAGGATGTCGTCGGCGTTGTCCTCGATGTACCGGACCACGTCCGTCTTGATCCGCTCGCGGCGCTGCTCTTCGACGCCGGACATGAATCCGAACCCGGGGAGGTCGGTGAACATGAAATTCTCCGCGACCCAATCGAAATGGTTCGGCGACCGCGTGACGCCGGGCTTCCGGCCGGTGGTGATCTTCGAGTGGCCCGTCAGCTCGCGCATTATCGTGGATTTTCCGACGTTCGACCGACCGACGAGCACCACCTCCTCGCGGTCCGGACGCCCTTCGAACATATCCGAGCCGAGGCCGGCACGCGGGTTAACGCTGACGTTCGGGCGGGTCAGCTCTCAGAGCAACCCGTCTTCGCGGGCCAGCAGGACCCCTTCGAGCGTCGCGTCGTTGGTGGGGTGTGAGCGCGCGACATCCAGCACCTCACGCACCGGGACCGACCGGACCGACAGAAACTCGTTGTCGTCGAGGTCGGGTTCGACGGGGTCGAGATCCGTAGCGAACACGAACCCACGGCGGTGCCGGAGAAGCCCGGTCGCGACCCAGAAGTCCTGGATGAGCGCGGTGCTGCCCGCCGCGAACCCGGTTTCCTCCCTGAGCTCCCGCTCGGCGGCCGCGGTGAACGACTCCCCAGCCTCGACGATTCCCGCGGGCAACTCGAACTGGGTCTCCCGGATCGTGGGTCGGTACTGCTCGACGAACACCACCGAGTCGCCCTGGATAGCGACGACGACCACCGCGGTCGCGAGCTCCGCCCAGTAGTAGCGCTTTGTCGTGCCGTTCGGCTGCTCGACCAGGTCGTAGCCGCCGGTGAACCACCCGGTCTCGTACTCGGTCTTCGACTCCAGGACGGGCCATTCGGGCTCCGTCAGGCCGTCGTGTCTGCGTCCGTCGTCGCTCATCGCGTCGGTCTCCGGGTCGACGGGATTTAATCGTGGTTACTCTCCGCGGGACCTGCCGTCAGTATCCGGGTCGTGGGCACGCTCCGCCGCGTCAGCGGGGGCGTCGCCTCCCTCGAACCGGGGCCGGTAGAGCCGGCTGAACGCCTGCCGGCGGAGCGTGCCGACGGCCGCATCGCGCTCGTTCTGGAACGTCGCGGCCACGACGTCACCGGCGAACGGCGCGGCGTGCCAGACAACGCGGTCGACGTCGGGACTCCCCACCAGCGTGACCTCGTAGTCGGGGTGGTCGTCGACCCACGCGTCGAACTCCTCGCGCGTGCCGACGGTGACGGTCAACCGATCGGCGAACAGGACGTTCCTGGCACGCTCGACCACCTCGCCGGTCACCCGCTCGCGGTACTCCTCGCGGTCGAACGCCATAGCCTTCGCGGCCTCACGGACCACCTGCGTCGCGGTGGGGCCCGCAGCGTCGAATGCCGCCCGGGCGTCGTCGATCGACTCGGGTGAGAGGTTCCCTTCGGACTCCATACGCACGATTCGGCGGCTCACGCACAAACGCCTTCGGCTTCCCGCTGGCCGTTTCGACGGGTGGCGGCGGCCGCATCCCGGGGTTACGACTCGTCGTCCGGCGCCCGGGCGTCGTCGTCGGCGTACTTGTCACAGGTGAGACAGTAGTCGCGGTCCGCCGTGAGATCGGACGGCTCGATCACGGCCAGCCGCTTCGTGGTGTCGTCGCCACAGTCGGGACACGTGGGCATATCCGTATCAAGGGGCGTGAGAACAAAGGGGCTGTTGCGGTCTCCCGATCGAACCACCAAACCGGGGTCGTCGCCCCGTCGTCCGGACGTCGTCGGGGTCAGTCGCGGTCGCCCCGGTTGTCGGGGGCGGACCCGTCGTCGCCGCCGGGCGCGTCCGAGTCGTCGCCGCCGGGCGCGGGCGCTTCTTGCTCGGCGCCCTCGAACAGCTCCGCGGTCAACCCACGGGCTTCCTCAAGCACCGCGCGGGCGGTCTCGTCCAGTTCGCCCCCGCCAGCCGCGGCCGCCGACTCCGGATCGATCCCCTCGGGTGCTCCGTCGCGGTCCGTTCCGTGATCGTGGAACTGTGCGCCGGCGCCACCGCGGGCGCCGACGGTGTCTTCGAACACTTGGTCGTACTCCGCCTCCGGGGCGAGCTCCGAGACCTCACTCGCGAGGTCGGCCTCGCCGTACGCGCTCCATCCCGGGACGGCGTCGTCGAGCCACGCCTCGTGGTCGTCGCCGTGGGTCATCGCGGTGAACGCCAGGTGGTTCGCGAGGTGGGTCGCATCCTGGTGGGGGATCTCACAGACGGGACACGCAAAGCCCATACGCGGCAGTACGTCGCCGCGGTACAAGGGCGTGTGGGTCCCAAGGGGAGCATAAACGGGGCTACGTCGCCGCCTCGTCACGTTCGGCACGGCTCGGAAGCGCCGAGTTCAGTCTCACACGAGCTCCCCGGCCGAGTGCTGCCACGAGACGGGGCTGAAACTGGTGGGTTTTCCTCGGGGCGTTCGCAGCCGTCCGGTCACACTCCCTCCGGAATCCACACAGTCTGGCGTCGGACCACGTTCTCAAACCTCCGTAACTAGTAGAATCGCGTCCTCGCCGTCGCCGTAGTACCGCGGCACCCGCCGCGTCGGCTCGAACCCCTCATCGCGGTACAGCGACCGCGCAGCGTCGTTGCCCTCCCGGACTTCGAGTTTTGCGACGGCCGCGCCCGACACCGAAAGCTCGAGCAGCGCCTCCCGGAGGAGCCGCCGCCCGATGCCTGCGCTGCGGGCGTCGGAACGGACCGCGAGGTCTTTGATGTGGCCGATGTCGCGGCCGTGGTTCGGGGTCACGTCGCCGACGACGTACCCGAGGATCGATCGATCGTCGTCTGCACTCGGGACGGCGACGAGAAACGCCGGGGCGTCCAGCAGCGACTCGAACGCGGCGTAAGGCCACGGCTCCGCGAACGAGTCCCGCTCGATGCGGAGGACGTCGAGCAGATCGGCCCGCGCGGCCGGACGGACGGTTACGCTCGATCCGGTCGGGGCGTCGCCGTCGCGCTCCTGCCTCCCGCCGTCCCCGGAGGCGTCCATCACGCCTGCTGGTTCGACGGTGGGCGTCAAAAGTCCGCCGGCTCTCCGGACGATACCGTCGACAGCTCTCCGAACGGGCGAACGGCCCCACCTGACGTAGCGTCGAAAAATGCCGAGAGTGCAGTCGCCTGACTGGCGATCAGTCGTCGGCGGGAGCGGCGCCGCTGCCGCCCTCGCTGTACTGCTCCTTCGTGAGCCGGAGCTTGCCGCCGGCCTCGAGGATCCGGCGCTCGCGCTCGGAGGCGTCGAGTTCGGCGGTGGCCTCCCAGTCGTCGTTGACGCGGATCGTGAACTCGCTCTCGCCGGAGGCGATCGCGGGGGCGACGTCGGTCACGACCTCGACGTCGTCACCTTGGTCGATCCGCTCGTAGGTCTCCTCGTCGATTGCGAGCGGGAGGATCCCGAAGTTGAACAGGTTCGCCTTGTGGATGCGAGCAAAGGACTGCGCCAGCACCGCCTCGATGCCGAGGAACTGCGGGCACATCGCGGCGTGCTCCCGGGAGGAGCCCTGGCCGTAGTTCTCGCCAGCGACGAGAACGCCGCCGTCGGCGTCGAGTGCGCGCTGTGCGAAGGTCTCGTCGACGCGGGAGAGCGTGAACTCCGAGAGCTTCTCGATGTTCGAGCGGTACATCAGGATGTCGGAGGTGGCAGGGATGATGTGGTCCGTGGTGATGTTGTCCGTCATCTTCAGAAGCGCTTCGCCCTCGATCTCGGCGTCGAGCGGCTCGCCGATCGGGGCTTCCCCGATGTTCGGGCCCTTCACGAGCCCGTCGTCGACGGCCTCGTCGGGCTCGATGATGTCGGTCTTCGAGCCGTCGTACTGGTCGGGGAGTTCGACCCCCGGCGCGTCGAGGTCGTCGAGTTCCTCCGAGAGGTCCCGCGGGTCGACGATCTCGCCGTTGAGCGCCGCGGCGGCGGCGACCTCCGGCGACGAAAGGTAGACCGAGTCGTCCTCGATCCCAGAGCGACCCTCGAAGTTGCGGTTGAACGTCCGCACCGAGACGGAGTCGGAGGCGGGGACGTGGCCGATCCCGATACACGCGCCGCAGGTCGCCTCCGAGAAGTTGACGCCGGCCGCCATCAGTTCGGCGGTCCATCCCTTGCGGGCCAGCAGCTCCGAGGCCTGCTTCGATCCCGGCGCGACGATCATCTCGGTCTTCATATCGATCTCGCGACCCTCCAATATCTTCGCGGCCGGAAGGATGTCTTCGTAGCCGCCGTTGGTGCAGGAGCCGACGATGACCTGATCGACCGATTCCCCCTCGACTTCGCGGACCGGGACGACGTTGTCCGGCATCGACGGCGCGGCGACGAGCGGCTCGATCTCCGAGAGATCGACCACGATCTCGTCGGCGTACTCGGCGTCCTCGTCGGGCGCGAGCTCGACGTACTCGTCTTCTCGACCCTGCCGGGCGAGGTAGTCGCGGGTCTCCTCGTCGGTCGGGAAGATTGAGGAGGTCGCACCGAGCTCCGTGCCCATATTCGTGATCGTGGTCCGCTCGGGAACCGAAAGCGTCTCCACGCCGGGGCCGGTGTACTCGAAGACCTTGCCGACGCCGCCCTTCACCGAGAGCCGGCGGAGCATCTCGAGGATGACGTCCTTTGCGGTGGCCCACTCGGGGAGTGCACCTTCGAGCCGGACGTTGACGACCTCGGGCATCTCGACGTAGTACGCGCCGCCGCCCATCGCCACGGAGATGTCGAGCCCGCCCGCGCCGATCGCGAACTGGCCGAGCCCACCGGGCGTCGGGGTGTGAGAGTCCGAGCCGAGCAGCGTCTTGCCGGGCGCGGCGAAGTTCTCCTTGTGGACGTTGTGGCAGATGCCGTTGCCCGGTCGGGAGAAGTACGCGCCGTAGGTGCCGGCCGCAGAGCGGAGGAAGCGGTGGTCGTCGGTGTTTTTGAAGTCGAACTGGTACGTCTGGTGGTCGCAGTACTGCGCCGCGAGTTCGGTCTGAACCTCGTCGAGGTCAAGCGCCTCGAACTGGAGCCAGACCATCGTTCCCGTGGTATCCTGGGTGAGGACCTGATCGATCTCGATCCCGATCTCCTCGCCGGGTTCGAGTTCACCCTCTACCAGGTGATCGTCCAGAATCTTTTCGGTGAGTGTCTGTCCCATAGCGGCCCGTAATCGACCGTCTACAAGTATAAATCCCGCGTGTTTGAGGTCAAAAATATGGTGATTATACACGTACCCATTCTTACCCACTCTCCCGCTCGTGGCCGTCGGCACCGGCAGCGCTGCCGGTCGCGCCCGCGTCGCAACCGTCCCGTCTGTAGCACACGTCGGCGCCGACGCGGGGTCTGTCACGGTCGGGCCACCGCGGTCCGGAACGGCTTTGAACGCCCGCTCACGCCGTGGGCGTATGTTCCGTTCCGGATCCTACGTCGCGTCGTGTCTCTCCGACGTCACCGACGAACAGGTTCAGCCCAACGGCGTCGACCTCACGGTCGCGGCGGTGCTCGAACAGATCGAGCCGGGGCACGTCGGTACCGACGGCAAGACTGTGGGCTCGCGGGAACCGGTCGCGCTCAACGGCGACGCCTTCGAGCTCAAACCCGGCGGCTACGTTCTGCAGTACGCCGAGACGATCGCGGTCCCCGAGAACCACGTCGGGTTCCTCTACCCCCGGTCGACCCTGCTTCGGAACTCGTGTATGCTGAACACCGCCGTCTGGGACGCCGGTTACGAGGGACGAGGGGAGGGACTCCTCCAGGTTCACCACCCGGTCCGGATCGACCGCGGGGCGCGCGTCGCGCAGTTCGTCCTCGCTGAGGCGTCTCACGACGACGTGTACGACGGCTCCTACCAGGGCGAACGGACCGAGTAGCCCTCCCCTCCCGACGGGTGTCAGCCAATCGACGGGTCGATCGTCACAATCGACCGGGGTTACCCAAAGGCACATTTACGCCCGACTCTAATCGAAGTCAACTGATGTCTCGGAGCCCGTCGATACCGGATCGTCCACGCCTGGATCTGGATCCGGAGATGTCCGACGCCGAACGCCTGTCGGCGATCCACCAGCACTACGAGCGGCTCGTCGCCGTCAACGATGAGCTCGACGAACGCCTCTCGGAGGCCACCGGCCGCCGCAGCGAACTCCAAGAGGAGCTTGAGCAGCTGAAGCGGCGCAACGAGACGCTGAAGACCTCCTCGCTGTACCTCGCGACCGTAGAGGAACTGACCGACGACGGCGTCGTGATCAAACAGCACGGCAACAACCAGGAGGTGCTGACTGAAGTCTCGCCGCACCTCGACGACGAGCTTGACGCGGGCGACCGGGTCGCGATCAACGACTCCTTCGCCATTCAGCAGCTGCTCGACGACGAGACCGACTCCCGAGCGCAGGCGATGGAGATCGACGCGTCACCGACGGTCTCCTACGCCGACATCGGCGGGATCGACGACCAGGTCCGGGAGGTCCGGGAGGCCGTCGAGGAGCCGTTGACCAACCCCGAACTGTTCGAGGCGGTCGGGGTCGACCCGCCCTCGGGCGTGCTGCTGTATGGGCCGCCGGGAACGGGGAAGACGATGCTGGCGAAGGCCGTCGCCAACGAGACCGACGCCACGTTCATCAAGATGGCTGGCTCGGAGCTCGTCCGGAAGTTCATCGGCGAGGGGTCCCGCCTCGTTCGGGACCTCTTCGAGCTCGCAGCCGAGCGCGAGCCCGCAGTCATCTTCATCGACGAGATCGACGCCGTCGCCTCCAAGCGGACGGACTCGAAGACCTCGGGCGACGCGGAGGTCCAGCGGACCATGATGCAGCTGCTCTCGGAGATGGACGGCTTCGACGACCGGGGCGACGTCCGAATCATGGCGGCGACCAACCGGTTCGACATGCTCGACGAGGCGATCCTCCGTCCCGGACGGTTCGACCGGCTCATCAAGGTACCCAAGCCGAACGTCGAGGGCCGCGGGCGGATCCTGGAGATCCACACCCGCGACATGAACGTCGCAAGCGACGTCGACTTCGCCGCCCTGGCGGAGATGCTCGAAGAGTACTCCGGCGCCGACATCGCCGCTCTGGCCACCGAGGCGGGGATGTTCTCGATCCGCGACGGCCGTACCGAGGTCAAGCGGCAGGACTTCGACGACGCCTACGAGAAAATCGAGGACGCCGAAGAGCAGACCACGATCCCGGGACACACTCCCTACCAGTACTGACCGGCCGGATCGCCACCGACCGCCCGCGTTCCGGACTGCACCGTCGATCCGTAACCGCTTATTCCGCCCGCCGACTTCCTCGGGTATGAGCACCATCAGAGTCGTCCGCGGCGTGGGCCGCGCCGAGACGCGGATGGCGTCGTACGACGCCGCACTCGCCGCCGCAAACATCCACAACTACAATCTGGTCTCCGTCTCGTCGGTGATCCCCGCGACAGCGACCGTTGAGGACGTGGGGGACGCCCCGGATCTAGGACCGGCTGGCGGTCGACTCACGGTGGTCGAAGCGCGGGCGACAACCGGCGGCGTCGGCACCGTCGCAGCGGGGTTGGGGTGGGCGACGGGTCCCGGGCCGGGACTGTTCTACGAGGTCGCGGGCGAGGATCCCGCGGCGGTCCGCCGGAGCGTCGAGGCCGGGCTCGAAACCGGTCGGAGCCTCCGAGACTGGACCTTCGAGGACGAGACGACCGCTGTCGTCACCGCGGACGCCGACGGCGGCGGGTACACCACGGCGGTCGCCGTCGCGGCCTACGGTGCGGCCGAGCCGATTCTGTGAGACGGCGGCTCGTTGTCGACCCCCGGCGGCCGATCCGCGCGGCCGACGGCCGGGACTCCGCGACAGCGATCCCTCCGAATCCGCCGACGGCTTTATCTGGGCTGTGCTCGTATTCAAGCTGTCTTACTTTATGAACGGGAACAACCCATACGCAGGCGCCCCGGGCGTCGTCGACGCGGGTCGCCCGGAGGACGTCGACCTCTCGGCGGCGCAGGTACGGGAACTCCGGACCGCCGTCGCCGGTATCGTCTCCCGGACTCAGACGTACCTCCCGGAGGGGTACGCCGTCGGATCGGAGCTCTCTTACGGCAGCAACGGACCCCAGGCCACAGTCGCGGTTCGACCCCCGGCCGGTCGCCCGGTCAGCGCAGGTTTCACGCCCGACGAGGAGGACCTCGACTCCGGGCTAACCGACGAGGACCGCGACGAGGTGGCCCGCGGGCTGGCCGCCTCCGCCGCGCTCCAGGTGATGAACACCGTCGGCGACGGGCTGACCCCGACTGCGCGGTAGTCGGTCATCCGCCTCCGTCGTCACGCCGGTCGAGATACTCGATGACGAGCAGCGGAGTCACGACGCCGACCAGGATCAAGATCCCACTGAGGGTCGTGTCGGGCAGCCCGGTGAACAGGAGCTCTCCGCACGCGAGGCCGAGCGCGAGCAGGACGAAACCGACGGGCACCGCGTTCCCGCGGGAGACCATACTGCCGTCTGCCCCGACGGGTGCAAAACGCACTGCTGTCGGCGGGTCGCCCCGGGCGGGCGTTCGGCTGCCCCGCTTTACTGCCCGACGGCCCGGCCCGACCGCTCCCGGATCTCCAGCGCCCACACGTTGGGGTTTTCCTGCAGTTCGTGCTCCGCGAGCAGGTCCGACTGGTAGGCGTTGTCAAGCATCGCTTCGCGCGCATCGTCCCACTGCTCGGGAGTGATGCGGTCTATGGGGCCGGCGACGATCACGCTCCGCCACGCGCCCTCGGGATCGACGTCGACGGCGGTGAAACTCGCCGTCTCGGACTGTTCGGCGTACGTCTCTTTCCGGAGGTCGGCGGTCGCGCCGAGGAACACGAAGTACAGGGTGTCGCCGTCGTAGCCGAACGACAGCGGGACGCCGTACGGGACCCCGTCGGCGCTCATCGACAGGACGCCGGCGCCCACGTCACGCAGCACGGTGTCGATCTCCGCGTCGTCGAGTTCCATCCCCAGTAGGGGTCGTAGGTTCGAGTCCATACGCTGTCTCCGGTGCGATCACAGATAAAATGCGCCGGCGCGAGTCGCCGGTCCGACGCCTACTTCCCCCAGAAGGGATCCCGACTCCGGTGTTTGTCGAGATAGCCCGTCAGCGCCTCCAGCTCGTCGGCGGGGATGTCGTCGGACAGCTCCTGTTCGAGGATCTTCGCGTGTTTCTCGGGAAGCTCGATCCACAGTTCGTCGCCCTCGTCGATCTGGCGACCCACCGTGGGCCCGTCGATGGCGACTGACACGCGGGTGCCGGAGCGCGCCTCCGAGACGTCCTCACCCTGCTCTTGGATCCCCGAGAGCTGGCCGACCCGGGTCGGCTTCGACCCCTCCCACGTCACGACCCGCTGGTTGTTCTTCAGCGTCCCCGACATAACCTCGACGCCGACGACAGCAGGATCCGACTGCCGGAAGACGTGGTCCTCTAAGATCCGGAACCGACACGGCCGGACGATCTTGTCGAGCACCGTCTCCTGTTGGGCGCGCTCGAGTTCGCCCACGTACTCCTCGTACTCGTCGACCAGCTGGTAGATCACGTCGTCGTCGAACAGCCGGACCGACGACTCGTCGAGTTCGGCCGCGGCGTTCGACAGCACCTCGACGTTGAACCCGAGCACGACCCGGTGTTTCTCCTCGTTGGCGGTGGAGGCGACCGCGATGTCCCGCGGTGCGACGTCGCCGACCTCCGCGCGGAGGATCGGAACCTCCGCCTCCCGGAGGGCGTTGGCCATCGCCTCTAGGCTCCCGAGGGTGTCGGCTTTGACCACGACGCCCTCGTCCTCGGTGGAGACTTGGATCTCCGCGAGTTCGGATTCGACCTCCTCGATCACGCTCTCTCGCTCCCGGTCGCGGACGACCCGGATCGGCGCGCCCGCCATCGCGTTGTCGAGGTCGGGCGCGGCCACTTTGATCCCCGCCGCGGCGTGAACCTCCTCGACCTTGTCGAACCGCTTTTCCACCCGGATCTCGGCGTTGGGGCGCGGCTGGAGCAACGCTCGGACCTCGGTCACGATCGGCCCGTCGGTGCCGCCGACCACGATCTCGTCGCCGGCACGGACGCTGCCGTCGTAGAGTACGATGTCGACGGTGGCGCCGAACCCACGCTCGTCTTTCACTTCCAGTACCGTTCCTGCACCCGGGCCGGCGGTGTCGACCGCCATCTGGTCTTTCATGTACCGCTGGGACAGCCCCATCAGGACCGCGAGCAGGTCCGGGACCCCCTCGCTGGTGATCGCGGAGATGGGCACCACCCCAACGTTCTTCGCGAAGTTTTGGACCCGCCAGTAGAGGTCCGCCGAGAACCCCTCGTCGGAGAGGTCCCCGATGATCTCGTAGAGGTTCTCGTCGAGTCGGCCGCGTGCGGCATCCGATTGGGACTCGTAGGACGCCTGGATCGGCGACCCGTCACGGGGGTTCCACCCCGGCGTGGTGTCGACCTTGTTCGCGGCGACCACGAAGGGCGTGCCGGTTCGTTCGAGGATCTCAAGCGCCTCGATGGTCTGCGGCTGGAAGCCGTCGTTGACGTCGACAACGACGACCGCGATGTCTGCGAGGGCGCCGCCGCGGGAGCGCAGCGTCGTGAACGAGTGGTGGCCCGGCGTGTCGATGAACAGCAGTCCGGGGAGGTCGAAGTCGGTGGGATCGACCAGGTCCCCTGCCATTTCCGAGACGGTCGAGAGCGGAACCGCTGTGGCGCCGATGTGCTGAGTGATCGCGCCGGCCTCGCCCTCGCTGACGGCCGACCCGCGGATGGTGTCCAGCAGCGTGGTCTTCCCGTGATCGACGTGGCCCAACACTGCAACGATCGGCGTCCGTAACGCGTCCGGTTCGACCGTCGGGCCGGCGTCAGCGTCGGCGTCGGTATCAGACATAGAGAATTACCCCGGAAAAGCTCCTTAGGTGTATAGGAGTCTTGGGCTGTAGTTAAGTCCATCGTCATCCGAAAACGCCGGCGCTCGCCTGACCGCCGGCCGTCCCGTGGCGTCTAAGTCGGTGTGGGGTCACCCGTCCGAGGGACCTTCCGCGCCCGCACGGCGCCGGTCGTCCGACGTCCGTCTGCCGCCCTGCCCGTGGCGTTTATGTAACAGTACGCAGAACGGTGAACTATGCCAAGCGAACTCGCGGAGAACCTCTCCGGGAAAGAAGTGATGACGTCAAGCGGGACGTACATCGGCGTCCTGCGCAACATCCATATGAACACCAAAACGGGGACGATCACCGACCTGCTCGTCTCCCCGTTCGACGACGTCAGCCCGGAGCAACACCGGTTCGAGACCACCACCGACGAGGGGGAGACTGCGTTCTCGATCCCCGTCTCCAACGTCCGCGACGTCGACGACGCGGTCGTCCTCAAATAAGACACTACTGACGATCCGATGCAAGTTCTGGACTCCTCGGCGTTCATCCACGAGTACCACACCACAGACGATATCGCGTCGATCCCGATGGTCCGCGAGGAACTCGAGGGAGAGGCCTCGTACCGCTACGACGCCGACGAGGGGTCGGGGATGCACGTTCACATCCCCGCCGGCGACACCGTCGGGAAGATCAGGCGGGCCGCCCGCGAGACCGGAGACGCCGAGACGCTCTCGGATACCGATCTCCGGCTGTTGGCGGCGGCGTTCGAGCTTGACGGCGTCTTGGTCACCGACGATTACGCCATCCAGAACGTCGCCGACCGCGTCGACATCGAAGTGAAGGTGATCGCTCGCGAGGGGATCTCAGAGACCCGCGAGTGGACGTTCCAGTGTCAGGGGTGTGGTCGCGAGTTCGACGAACACCGCGACCGGTGCCCCGTCTGCGGGATGGAGCTCGCCCGGAAGAACCCCGCCTGAGCGGGGCCGACGCTCGGGTGGCGCTTCGGCCGGACTCACGACCCCACGAGGCCGGTCGCTGTCGCGTACGCCGCGACGAACTGCACAGTGTTGAACAGCCCGTGGACGGCCGCCGGGACCACGAGGTTCCCGCACTTCTCGTAAATGACGCCCAACACGCCGCCGAGCAGCAGCACCACCGCGAGGGTCGCGAGCAGCCCCTCGCCGCTGTACGAGGAGACGTGGACCGCGGCGAACACCGCGCTCGCGGCCGCGACCGCGACGCCGGTGCCGTAGGCTTCACCGAACAGCCCCTGAACGATCCCACGGAAGATCAGCTCTTCAGTGGGGCCGACGAGCAGGATCGTCACCGGGACGAGATACAGAAAGTAGACCGGCTGCTCGGCGCCCTGCTGGACGATCGCGCTTTCGGCGCCGCTGACGCCCAGCGCCCCGAAAGCTGCGGTAGCGACGACGTACAGTCCCAACAGCCCAGCGAGCCCCCCGCCGAACCACTTCAGGTCTCGGCGGGTCGGCCACCGGATCGGGACGAGGTCGACTCGATCTGTCACGAGGAGGTAGCCGGCGCCGGCGACGCCGAAGCCGACGAACTGGAACGCGCTCCGCAGCGCAAGCCCTAGGGCGCTCCCGCGGGCGATCCCGGCGGCGTCGAGCAACGGGGTCCCGAGCGCGACGGCTACGGACGCCAGCACGATCACGAGAACCACGACCACGAACGCACCGCCGACCGCGCGGGCGTGGGTTCGTGGGTCGCGGAGCGACGAGTGAGCGTCGGAGGCCATCAGTTGAGCGTCGCTACGGCGGTGAGCCGCAAATGGGTACCGGTCCGCCCCGACGGGGGCGACGACCTAGTCCCGACAGCGTCTTTCCGACGGGCCGCCGTACCAGCGGGTATGGCCGACCCCGATCGCTGTCCGGCGTGCGACCACGAACTGGTCCGGGTGTCCGTCCCGGCCGACATCCGGGAGTACGCGCCCGAAGCGGCCGCCGTCGTCGGGAGTTGCCCGCGATGCCTCCGGGTGGTCCCGCTAGACGCCCCGGCCGACTCCGTCGCGGACGACTCACCCGCTGGTCCGGAGCCACCGGACGCCATCCCGCCGGGCGAGGGGGGCACAGCGCTGTTGCTCGCAATCGGGTGTCTCGATTCGGTGGCGCTGAACCGGCCGGCGATCCAGGCGCTCGTCGAACACGCCGAGCGGGCGGGCGTCGACGCGTTCCTTGCGCTGGACCGGCTCGCGGCCGACGAGTCGGTCGACGCCCACGTGGACCTGACGCGTCGCCGTCGGCAGCTCGAATCGATGCTCGACGAGTGATCGACCGCGGGAAAGTGAGTACCACCGAGGCAACTGGGAACTCCTCAGGGCTACTGTTCGGCGATCGGGCGGCTCGAAGAGCGCGAAATCGTGGCGGCTGCGCTCTCGCCGAGTCACACCTGCTCTTTTCGTGTGACAGCCGCCGACTCGTTCACCGGAGACTCACGGGCGTTTGATGCAGACTTGGCCAGCGACCGGCGGGAGCGCAACAAAAAGGGGGGTGTTCAGACCCCGGTGGAGTACCGCAGGATCCCCGCAATCCCGCCGAAGGCATCGTGGAGCTGCTCGCCTTTCTCGAAGTCGGTGGAGATGAACTTCGTTTCCGTGCCGCGCTGACCGGCGATCTGCATAAGATATTCGATCACGTCCTCGCGGTCGACCTTTTCGGCGCTCTCGCCGCACTCGCTGCACTCGTGGTCGGGGTCGCTGTGGCGGCTGTCGACGACCTCGTACTCCTCGTGGCCATCGGGGCACTCGTAGACCACCACGTCGGAACGAAGGTCCTCCGAGAGCAGCAGCCGGTCGACCGACCCCATCATGAGGTTTTTCCGGGTCGGCTCGAACCCGTAGGTCGCCTTCTCGCCGGTGTGGAGCTGCTCGAAGAACTCCTCCATCTCGGCTTTGTCCTTCATGACCTCCTGGTCGGCGAGGACGTCGCTGGCGGCGTCGACGAGGTCTTTGAGCCCCGACTCGTCGGTGTAGGAGACGTCGAACTTCCCGGCGACGAGGTCCCGGAGTTCGTGGTGGAGGTAGTCGCCGTCGAGGAACTCGTCTTTCGTCGGCGAGGGACCGCCGACGATGATGCCGTCCATCTCGTGGCGTTTCGGGACGAACAGGTCGTTGGCCATCCCCGCGACCTCCTGGTAGAAGTTGTCGATGGCCTCGAGCCGGAGGCGGGCGAACCGCTGGGCTGACTGGCCGCCCTTCCGCTGCTTGCCGGGCACCAGCGACGACGCCGACTTGACGGCCTCGACGCGTTTGCCCTTCAGCCACCCCACGTTCGCCTCCCGTCGGTCGAGGACGATCAGGCCGAACAGGCCCTTGTCGGTCAGCATGTTCTCCAGCGGCTCGGTCAGAAAGTTCGAGTCGCAGTGGTACCGGAACGACTGGACCGGCTCGGGCGGGCTCTCTAAGACTCGCGTCACCATATCCGTCTGCCCGCCGCCGGAGTCGACCGCCCCCGAGAAGATGACGATTCCGTTGTCCGGCGGGTAGGTGTCGTAGTACCGGAGTCGGTCTTTGATCGACGTGAGCGCGTCTTGGACGTTCGTCCGGGTCTGCTTGGATTTGATGTTGGACGCCTCGGAGTGCTCTTGGGTGATGTGGGCGACGACGTCGGAGACCTGCTTGTCAGGGGGAATGTAGATGGTGACGAGCTGTGTTCCGGAGCCCTCGTACTCTTTGAGCTCCTCTATGACCTTCCGGAACTCGTATTTCCGTCGGTCCTCGTTCACCTCTTCGGCGTCGGTACTCATTGTCCAATGTAGGCCCGCCGGCGGGTAAGTAACCTGCGACTGTATGCCGTCGGCACCCCGGATCGATTGCTACTGAGTCGCAAGGCGAATACCCCGGCCCACTGTGGCTGGGATTAAATCCGATAAGCTGCAAGAGAAATCATCAAATCAACATATCCCTAACCAACGGACAGCAATGAAATACAGTCACCGCTATCTCGCTTGTCCAACAAGTGAGGTGACGGAGCGACTGGAACGTCAACTCGACAGTCATCGCCAACTCTGCAACCACGTCCGCTGGGACTACGAAAACAGCCTAGAGGATGACAAGCCGAGTGAGTACGACCAGAACAACAACCTCCCTGATACTGCCGGCGATAGTCGCGTGAAGGATTTCGACACCCCGTGGTGTCGAAACTCTTCACGTAGTTATAGCCGACAGTATGAGTGGAAGCAGAGGTGGTCGCTGTTTTCGGAACCGCACTCGAAAGCCGTACAAGCGACTGTTGCACCCTTCGATCAAAACCTTTCGAGCCGTCACAAAAAGAAAGAGAAAGGCTACAACGTTGGTCGGCTCACACGACAAGCACCCAGCGATTATCGAAGTGTGACGTACAACCAGTCCGGTTTCGACCTTGATGACAAGAGGGGCCGCGACGGCGTCGGGTACGTCCGCTTCAGCAAGGTTGGATGGTTCAAGATCCGGTACTCACGCTCGATTCCTGATCACGCCACCGTCAAGCAAGCTACGTTCAAAAAAGAGCGTACTGGAGAGTGGTTCGTCACGTTTAGCCTCGAAATCGACGACGAACGTCTTCCGCAGAAACCTGCGTTGAACAACGTTGGACGCGAGCAACAGTGTGGGTATTGACCTCGGGATTCTCAATGACAGCCACACATCGGACGGGAAGACCGTTGAATCGCTTGATCTCAGCGATGAGTACGAACGATTGCGCCGAGAGCAACGTGACCTCTCGCGGAAGGACCACGGATCGAACAACTACGAGAAGCAACGGCGGAAGGTCGCCACGGTCAAGCGTCATATCCGTCGGAAGGTGCTGGACTACCAGCACAAGATACCAACGCGGCTTGTCACGGAGTGCGACGCCGTATTCATCGAAGATATCGACGTTGAAGGAATGCTTTAGCACGATGGAAACGCCCGGAACAAGCACGGTGCGGCGTGGAGACTGCGAAACCAATCCGGGTTCGAGAGCATTCGTGTCCGTTCTGTGGGTTCGAGACGGGTAGGGATGCGAACGCGGCGATGAACGTCCTGCAACGCGGCTTGCAGAACTTAGGGCTGGGATGGCCCGAATCAACGCCTGTGGAGACTGTGACCGCTACGGACACTGATGGCTTCCGAGAGGTGTCTGCAAGTTGCGTCATCGAAACAGGAAGCCTGCCGTTGTGAGAGCAGAATTCCCCGCGATCCCGCGGCGGGTACTGTTTAGTTAAGACTGGATCCGCTGCGATAGTGGCTGAGAAGACCTCGGAAGCCCCTGCGCTCTCGACTCGATGGGCTCGCTGCGATCCTCGTCGTTCGCTGCGCTCACTCCTGCGGT
>Ga0102942_1000043_pt1 | contig 37188 bp, 28 predicted proteins | sample SalPon2_C_H2O_MG_FD_78171 | JGI IMG/M metagenome (GOLD analysis project Ga0102942, IMG submission 78171) | Salt pond water microbial communities from South San Francisco under conditions of wetland restoration - Salt Pond MetaG R2_C_H2O_MG | ecosystem: Environmental > Aquatic > Non-marine Saline... | reverse complement strand
TCGTCGTCGCCAACGCGGAAGTGGTATTCGCGGTCGCCCGTCACCTCCAAGTCCAGTTCGGATCCGTCGTACACCTGTGTGTCACCCTCCGCACGGAGCTCAACGTCGCGCCCGCCGGCCTCGATGAGCCAGCGCCCCGTCTTCGGCGGGAGGGGTGCCTTGTTCGCCTCGACGACTTGCCCGGGCGTCAAAGACCAGATCCCGGTCATTCCCTTCGCTCGGTTCGCGGTCATACGCGCACGGTATCCCTCCACGTCACGGATGTCGTCGTATGGCCCGTCGACCGCGATCAGCCCGGCCGCGGACGCTCCCCGGGAGGTGTTGTGACGAAGCTCGGGCCACGCCGGAAGCTCGCCGGTGGGCGTCATCGCGCGCATATCCTTCGTGTAGTCGACCTGGCCGTCGACCAGCAGGAACAGGCGTTCGAGGTTGTTCGACGGTTTGCCCATCTCCGTGCGCAGGTCGCCGAGCGCGAGTTCCGCCTCGCCGGACTCGACGATCACCGACATCGAGAGGCTCCCCGGCTCGAGGCCTGCCTCGTGTTCGATGATGGTGAAGAACTCGTCTGCTTTCTTCCAATCGTCGACGTCGCCGACTTCCGGGATCACGAACCCGTCGATGTGCTCGATCGCACCGGTTTCGGACTCGGCGATCCGGAGCATCTGCCGGAACCCGGCGTACCGGATCGTGGGGTCTTCACGGTGCCAGACGACCCGTGGGTGGATCTCGCCGGGGAAGTCCGCCCCGTGCTCGGAGACGACCTGAATGATGTTGTCGATCCCTTCCGCGCGCATCGAGGGCGCCGTGGCGTCCTCGTTGTCAGGTACCCACACGTCGGGAGCCTGCATCCCACGCAGCCCGGCCGCGCTCCGAAGCATCTTCGCGGAGTCGTCTTCGCCTTCGACGGCCGTAGGCGAGGTGAAAAACGTTCGAACGAACTCGCGGTCGTAGTGTCGTTGGACGCTCATATGCAGTGTTGCAGACAGTCTCCGGGTGCGTATTAAACCTGTCGAGCTACGGTGAGATCACCTGGGACGCACCGGAGCCCCGACTCCCGACCGCGTATGCGGGAGACTTCGTCATTCGTCGATGGTACCCCTCCGTTCGTCGGCGGCGACCGTGCGCGTGAACGGCCGTGACTACGGTTCTTCCGGGTGTGGGAGCTCGGCCCTACCGGTCCACCGCCCGATCCAGCGCCTCGATCGGATGTGGCGGGGAGGCGTCGACGATGTCGCCGTCACCGATCTGGCTGCGGCACGAGGCGCCGGGGGCCACGACCTGGGTCGCGTCGCTACCCCGGATCTTGTCGAACAGTCGCTCGGCGATGGACGTCGAGACGTCGTAGTGTTCGGCCTCGTACCCGAAGCTCCCGGCCATCCCGCAACACCCCGACTCGAGCGGGTCAACGTCGTACCCGGCCCGTCGGAGCACCCCGACCGCGTGGTGGTCGGTGCCGGCAGCGTGTTGGTGGCAGTGGCCGTGGTACGCCAGCGACCGGTCCGACACCTGCTCGTCGACCGGAAGTTCCTCGACCAACCGGTAGACGTCGAGATACTCACACACCCCGTAGGCGTGCGCCGCCACCCGCTCTGCGGCCGTGGCGTCCAGCAGGTCCGTGTACTCGTCTTGGAACACCACCGCGTCGCTGGGTTCGACGGCTACGATCTCCCACCCGTCGGCGACGTAGTCGTCGAAGATCTCGACGTTAGTCCGAGCCCGCTCTGCCGCGCGGTCGAGCAACCCGACCGAGTACGCCGCGCGACCGCTGGGGGCAACGTCGGTGGGAACGCGGACGTGCACGCCCGCAGCTTCGAGAACTCTCACGGCGGCTTTCCCGGGAGCCGGGTGGCTGTAGTTGGTGTACGTATCCGGGAACACGAGCACGTTCCGGTCGGCCTCCGACTCCGACACCGCCGGCTCCCTGGCGTCGGCCCACTCGGTGAACGACTCGCTCGTGAACGACGGCAGCGATCGTTCGGGGGCGATCCCCAGGACTTTCTCCAGAACCACGCGTGACCCCGGAATCGCCGTCACCCAGTTCGATACCGGTGCCAGCCGGGACCCCAACGCCGACGCCGTGTCGATGTTGCCGAAGAGCCTCGTCCGTAGGTCCGGATCGCTCTCCTGGTGGTACTGGTGTTTGACCTCGGCTTTCAGCTTCGCCATATCCACCCCCGTCGGGCAGTCGGACTTACACCCTTTACACCCGACGCACAGGTCGAGCACTTCCGTTTGGAACTCCTCGGAGTACATCTCGGCTTCCGGGATCTCCCCGCTTATGCCGGCGCGGAGCAGATTTGCCCGTCCGCGAGTCGTCGCCAGTTCGTCGTCGGTCGCGCGGTAGGTCGGACACATCACGTCGTCGTCCTGCTGTCGGCAGGTCCCACAGCCGTTGCAGAGTTCCACGAGTTCCGAGAACCCGCCCTCCTCTGAGAAGTCCAGCTTGGTCTCCGGCTCGACTGAGGCGTAGTCCGCGCCGTATCGGAGGTTATCCCGCATGTCGGTCGGGTCGTCGTCGCGGTAGACGACCTTCCCCGGGTTGAGTAGCCAATCGGGATCGAACGCGGTCTTGAGCTCCTGGAACGCGGTCCAGAGTTCCGCGCCGTACATCTTCGGGTTGAACTCCGTTCGTGCCAGCCCGTCGCCGTGCTCGCCCGAGAAGGAGCCGTGGTGTTCCGCGACGATGTCGGTGACGTCGTCTGCGATCGAGCGCATAAGCTGAATACCCTCGTCCTGTTTCAGTGTGAGGATCGGCCGGATGTGGAGGGTGCCGCTGCCGGCGTGAGCGAAGTACGCCGCCGACGTCCCGTGGTCGTCGAGGACGTCCATGAACTTCTGTGTGTACGCCGCGAGTTCCTCCGGGGGGACGGTCGCGTCTTCGATGAACGGGTACGGTTTCGCGTCGCCGTCGAGGCTCATCAGCAACGGAATCGCCGCCTTCCGGAGTTTCCAGAGGTCCGCTTGCGCGTCGTCGGTGTAGGCTTCGATCACCTCGAAGGCGTCGCCGGTTTCGACGAACCGGTCGGTTGTCCGCGCGATCGCAGCCTCGAAGTCGTCCACTAGCTCCGAATCGAACTCGATCATCAGGGCCGCGGCTGCACCGTTCGGGATCGGTTCCTCGTAGCGGGCGTACTGTTCGGACTCTCGGGCCAGCCGGAACACCTCGTCGTCCATGAGTTCGACCGCGCTCACGTCGAACTCCAAGGCCTCGGGGACGGCCTCCAGCGCTTCGATCAGGTCCTCGAAACAGTAGAGCGCGAGCGCCGTTTCGGGCGGCTGCGTCACGAGCGACAGCTCCGCTTCGACCACGATCCCCAGCGTCGATTCGGCACCGACGAACAGCTTCGAGAGGTTGATGACGCGTTCGCCGTCGGTGTTCTCGTAGATCACCCGATCGAGATTGTACCCCGAGACGTTCCGCTTCAGGTCGGGGTACCGCGCGTCGATCTCGGCTTCGTGTGTCTCGACGAGCTCCCGGACGATCCGGTAGAGCTCCGCCTCGCGGGTGTCGGCCGCGACCAACTGCTCCCACTCGGGACTGTCGAGGACCACCTCCCGGGTCTCGATCAGACTCCCGTCCGCGAGCACCACTTTCAGCCGCTCAGTGTACGCGTCGGTGATGCCGTACCGGACCGAGTGCGCGCCGGTGGAGTTGTTCCCGATGCCCCCGCCGATGGTCGCGCGGTTCGACGAGGCGGGATCGGGCGCGAACTTCAGCCCATCGGCGGCCAGCCGGTCGTCGAGGTGATCCTGTACGACGCCCGGCTGGACGACCGCCCGCTTCTCTGCCGGCCGAACCGCGAGTATCTCGTCGAACTGCGTCGAGAGGTCCACTACGACGCAGCCCGGACCGACCGCCTGCCCAGCGAGCGAGGAGCCGGCCCCGCGCGCGATGATCGGCACCCCGTGGTCGGTCGCGACCGACACCGCTGATTGCACGTCCGCGACGTCCTCCGGTTCGACGACTCCCGCGGGCTGTGCCCCGTAGATGCTGCCGTCGGTCGCGTACAGGACCCGTGCGTACTCGTCGAACCGTACCGCTCCGTCGACGTTCGCGCGGAGATCAGAAGCGAGGCCGCCGTCCTCGGCTGGTCTGCGTCCCGGGTGTGTGGAGGGTCCTACATCCCCTCGATCGCTCGTGGGTGTTCGTGACATACCACCCGCCTACCGGACGAACGTTAATATTCTTTCGGGTAGAACCGGTCCGACCGTCCGCCAGCGGCAACCGACCTGCCCGAGACCCGCCGGCCCCCGGCGATCAGTCCCGTTGGCAGCCGCACCCGCGGTCGTCGAGGAACTCCGAGATTGGGTACTGCTCCCCGCAGGATCCACACAGCACCTGGACATCGAGGAGGACCTCGAACTCGTCGGCGTCGATGCGGCCGGTCTGGGCGAGCTTCTCGATCCGTTCTTCGGTCACCGAGAGCGTCCGCGTCATCAGCCGCTGGATGCTCTGTAAATCCTTCTCCACTTTCTCCTCGTCGGAGAGCCGGCGGTACTCGGCGTCGCGGTACTCGGTCAGATACGACCGGATGGCCTGGTAGCTGACGAAATCCGACTCGAGGCCGTCGACGTCGACGCCGTTGGATTCCAGCCGGTTGCGGGCGTCGGTCCGGACGCCGGTGCTCACGTCGTCGTCAGTCAGGTTCCGGTAGGTCGTCGAGACGTCGCTGTCTAACGCGGCCATCCCGGCGTCGATGAGCGCCCGTTCGAGGAGGCGTTCGTTGAAGTAATCGGCGAGGTCACGAAGGCTGCTCCGCTCGACTCCGTCGCCGGTCCACCGCACCTCCAACTCCTCTCCCAGCCCATCGAGGCCGTACTCGGAGATCAGCCGCGCCACCTTACTCGACGGTCGGCTGTCGGTCGTGTCGGACATTGAGCAACGGTTCGACAATCAGATTCAAAAACTTGTTGGGACCGGTCAGATCGAACGGACTCTGGTGAAGTCGTCGTCGAGTGCCTGGGCGTCCTCCGGAAGGAGCGCGACCACGAGGAAGTCGGCGTAGTCCGCGAAATACTCCACCAAGGCGGCGATCCGGTTCGAGTCGATCGCCTCCAGCGAGTCGAGCAACATGAACGGGACCGTCTCGTGGAGGTCGTGAACCAGATACCCCGCGAGCGCGAAGATCAGCCCGGTGACTTCCCGCTCGCTTTCCGAGAGATGGTCGATGGTGTCCTCGTAGGCCGCCCCGTTGTCCGTGGTCCGGACGATGTGCAGCTCGAATCGGGTCTGTGCCTCGTCGGCACTAGCCGTCTCGATCCGCTCAATCCAGATGCGCTCGATGTTCTCGTACCCCAGCAGGTCGAGAATCGATTCCATGTGCCCGTTGAACGACTCGACGGCTTCGGCCTCGATCTGGTCGATTTTCGTTCGCTGGTCGGTGAGCTGCTCGACCAGATCCGATCGCGTCTCGCGAAGTTCCTCGGCGCGCTCGACCTCGGATTCGATCTCTTCGATCTCCTGGGTGACGTCTTCGAGGTCCGATTCTAAACTATCGATCTCGAATTCGAGCTGATTGGCTTCTTTGTGCAGCGAGAGGATCTCGTCGAAGTCCGCCGACTCGAGGCTGTCGACCTCGGTTTCCAGCTCTTCGACATCGTCGGTCAGCGACTCTCGATTCGACTTCAGCGCGTCGATTCGGTCGCCCCGCCGGTCCAGCTCCGCGTCGATTTCGTCGAGCTTTCTCTCGACTTTCTCGCGCCGCTTCTGTTTGCGTTCGGCGTCGCGCTGTTCCTCCTTCCGCTCTTCGAGTCTGGTCTTGACGCGATTCAGCTCCTCGACTTTCTCCGACCGCAGCGACTTCAGTCGCTCGATCGTGGACTCGATCTGTGCTCTGTCCACCGACGAGCCACACGTCCAACAGACCACGGTCTCGGCGTCGCTACCGACCAACCGGTCGGTGACGGCCTCCTCGCGAGCGTCGGGGTCCGCGTCGTCGCCTCGGAGGAGTTCGTAGTCCTCGGCTTCGAGCCGTTCTTCGTTGTACTGGATCAGGCTTCGAAGCTCGTTGATCTCGGTGTTCAGATCCTGGCGCTGCGTCCGGAGGCGGTTAATGTCGGACTCCAGGTCGCGGTGATCGCCCATCGGGGTCTCCGGCAGCTCCTCGAGGTCGTCATCCAGTTCCGCCCGTTCGCGTTTCAGCGAGGAGACGCTCTCCTCTTGTCGTTCGATCTTGCGGCGGATCGACTCGAGATCCGATCGGGTCTCACGGAGCTCCTGGAGCCGCGCTTCGAGTTCGGCCTGTTCCTTCCGGCCCTCCTCGACGTCGCGACTGCTGTCGTCGATCCGGCTTTCGAGGTCCGCGAGCTCCTCGCGTTTGTCCTCGATCTTCTCACGGAGACTGGTCCGCTTCCGCTCCAGTTCCGGCAGGTCGCGCTTCCGCGACTCGATCCGCGCCAACTCGTCGTTGATATCGCCCTTCTCGGACTCGAGCCGACTGATCTCCGCGCGGATGGCGTTGATGTCCACCGGGCGCATGATGACGTCCCGGAGCTCTTCCTCGCGGGCGGCTGCCTGCCGGGCATCGTTCGTCTCCAGCAGGAACGCGAACAGGTCTGCGACGTCCGGATCCGCGAGGTACGGGTCGCCGTCGAACGTGACGCCGTTACCCGCGCGTGACAGCCGCCGTTCGTACGTCTCCCCGTCCAGACTCAGTTCGACGCCACCTGTGTCGGCATCCCCCTTGAGTGAGACACGTTCGCTCCCCATCGCGCACATAATCGCCCGCAAGAACGAGGTTCGGTTCGTGGCGTTCTTGCCTGTGAGAACGGTTACGCCCGGTGGAATGTCGACTTCCGTCTGATCGATCCCGCCGATATTCTCAACTGAGAAGTGAGCGGAGTCGGTCAACTGTTCCGATGTGGCCATATCAACTGTGACACCCCTCATCTATATATGTTTTATGTGTTTCCGTGGAAAAAACTGTACCAAACAAATAGTATGAACGTGATGTTCCGGAGTTCCACTTCCTGTGGCGAGGCTGGCCGTATTGTCCGGGAGAGCCCGTCCGCATCGGAACAGCAACTCGCGTTTGTGTTGTATCGCTGGAGGCGGTCCACCAGTCCGCTACCGCAGCGCACACAGGTGCGCTCGTAACAACCGTACTTTTGTTACGTCCAGGGGTCGCGATCACTTCGCTCGGAGCCGACTTCGAGTTCGACTGCGGATATCTCGAACAAATTCTCGAACCGACCGGATTGTTCCGTCCCATCGACGCGGAACTGCCGCCGCACCGGCTCGGTTGTGGCTCCGGCTCCCGTACACTTCGTCAAGACCGGCCGACACGCTCGGTTCAGGCAGGTTCAAACGCACTGCAGTACTGGAACGACCGAGTTGACGCTGCTGGAGACGGCGGCGACCGGACTGCGGAAGGGGAGACGCCACAATTTGTTCGAGATATCCGCAGTTTTATTCCCCGTCAGTCGCGACAGGGTACGAATGACACGGGACGCCTCCCCCTTACGAACCGTCCGACGTGCCTTCGAACTTCTCGACGTGCTGCGGGTCCGAGGACCGCTCGGTGTGTCGGAGGTGGCCGAACGGCTGGACCTCCCGAAGAGCACGGCTCACGACTACCTCCGCACGCTCAGAGAGTTAGGATACGTCGTCAACGACGCCGGGATCTACCGGTTGGGGTATCAGCTGCTCGAACTCGGCGGCCAGGCGAAACACCGGAACCGGCTGTTCCAAGTGGCGCGGCCCGAACTCGAACGGGCGGCTGCGGCCACCGGCGAGGTGGTAAGCCTCAATATTGAGGAACGCGGGGAGTTCGTGGTCCTCCACTCGGCATTCGGGGAGAACGCGCTGCGGCTCGGAATCTACCCGGGGCTCAGGATCCCGCTGCACACACACGCCGCCGGTAAAGTCCTGCTCGCGGGGCTCGACGCCGACCGGGTCGACCGGATCGTCGACCGCCACGGCCTCCCGGCACGGACGGACCACACCATCACCGACCGCGACGACCTCGATGCGGAGCTGAGGGCTGTCGCCGACCAAGGCTACGCCGTCGACCGGAACGAGCAGGTGGTCGGGATGGGGGTCGTGGCCGCGCCGGTCGTGGTCGAGAGCGGAGTGCTCGGCTCTATCGGCCTGGTCTGTCCGGCCGACGCGCTTCGGGACGAGGACTACCGGGCGGAACTCGTCGCCGCAGTCCAGCAGTCTGCGAACGTCGTCTCGGTCAACTACCAGTACTCGCCGTGAGCGCCCTCCGAGCCCGTCCGGCGTCTGTCCGCGCCGGTCACAGCCCGTCGCCGGGGCACCTCCGCGGCCGCTGGGCTCGGCGCGCTCGTAGGGCTTGGCTCGCTGGCTCTTCGGCGTCCCGCCGCGTGGAAGGTCCCCCACGCACGACATCCGTCCGAGACGAGAGACCGTGACGACCCGACCACGCGCGGACCGCTTCGCCGCCGACATCCGGTCGGTTTCGAGCACCCCGGGGCCGGTCGGGCCGTTCCGACCGTGGTGTTTTGTACGGCGAGAGCAACGACCACGTAATGAGTACGGACACCACACCCGTGATCGTGGCCGCAGCCCGGACCCCACAGGGGAAAGCCGGGGGGGTCCTCTCCGACCTCCGGAGCGAGGACCTCTCGGTCGCGGTCGTCGACGACCTCCTCGACAGGACCGGTCTCGGATCCGCGGCGGTCGACGACCTCTCGTGGGGGTGTGCACAGCAGACCGGCGAGCAGGGGAACAACCTGGGTCGCGTCGTCGCGCTCCTCTCGGAGCTTGGAGCGTCGGTGCCCGCGACAACGATCAACCGGTGGTGTGCGTCGTCGGCGGAGGCCATCACACGCGCTGCTGACGCCGTCGCCGCAGGACAGCGCGACTGCGTCGTCGCCGGCGGCGTCGAGAGCATGAGTCGTGTCGGAAACGTCGTGAACTTCCCCAGCCTCCACCCAGCGATCGACGACCGGTACGGCGTCGACCGGCTTCGTATGGGTACGACCGCCGAGACCGTCGCCGAGGAATACGCCGTGAGCCGGGCGGCGCAGGACGAGTACGCGCTTTGCAGCCACCGTCGGGCGGCCGAAGCGACCGACGACGGCCGGTTCGACGACGAGATCGTCCCGGTGACCGTAGACGACGAGACCGTGACCGAGGACGAGGGAATCCGCCGGGAGACGACCCTCGACGCGCTGGCGGACCTGTCGCCGGCGTTTGCCGAGGGGGGATCCGTGACCGCCGGCAACGCCTCACAGATCTCCGACGGGGCCGCGGGCGTGGTTGTGGCCAGCCGGGCGTTCGCCGAGGACCACGGCCTCGACGCCCTGGCGGCGGTCGGCGTCCACGAGGTTGCCGGCGTCGATCCGACGGTGATGGGGATCGGGCCGGTGCCTGCGGTTCGACAGCTCTGTGCGCGGACCGGCCGCGACCCAACTGAGTACGATCTCGTCGAACTCAACGAGGCGTTCGCCTCACAGTGTCTCTACTGCAAGCGGGAACTTGGGTTCGACGACGACCGCTTCAACGTCAACGGCGGGGCGATCGCGATCGGCCACCCGCTCGGCGCGACCGGGGCCCGACTCCCGGTCACGCTGCTTCACGAGATGCAGCGGCGCGGCAGCGACCTGGGAATCGCAACGGAGTGCGTCGGGCTCGGGCAGGGCCAGGCCATCGAGTTCGTGGCCGAGTGAGACTGCGACGGGACTTCCGAACTCGGACGAACTGTGGGCCTGCTGTCCCGGAGGCGTCAGACAGCGTTGTTCGTTCGGATCCGACTCGCGGAAACCCGGGGGCGCCGGGCCCCGTTCAGTAGTTGCCGGTCGCTGCGATCGGCGGCGCCTCGTGCGGCCCGTACGGGGCGTCGTCGAGGTACTCGCCGGCCGGCTCGAAGTGGTCCGCGAGCGACGCCGCGACCTCCTTCTGGAGCACGGTGACTGGGGTGTCGCCTTGGAGGTAGTCAAGCGCCTGACCGGCGGCGTCGAGGTTGTACTCCGCGGCACGCTCGCGGCGAGCAGCGTAGAGTTCGATCTCGTTGCGGGCGACCGCGTCGTTCGCTTGCAGCGCGACCGCGATCGCGGAGGCTGCCTCGTCGGCGTCCGCAATACACGAGTTCATCCCGCGGGCGCCGAACGGCGCAAGCAGGTGGGCGGCCTCGCCGGCGAGCAGCACCCGGCGGTGGTCGTCCACGAACCGGTCGGCCATCACCTGGAGGAACTTGTACGTCGAGGTCCACTCGAGGTTGCCGGCGTACTCCTCACCCATAATTCGGGTGACGAACTCCTCCATCGACGTCTCGCTTGCGACCTCCTCGGGGTCGTCGTCGCCCAGACACTGGATGTCGAGCCGCCACCCGCCGGTGAACGGCACGAGCATCACGTTCCGGCCGCCGGCCGCGGGGTCGTCGTAGTGGAACAACCGCTCGAAGGGGATCGGTTCCTCCTCGATCGTGTTGTCGTCGAGCGTGGAGACGTCCGCGATGATGAAGGAGTTCTCCGATTGCTCGCCCTCGAAGTTGGCGCCGATCTCCTTTCGAACTTGGGAGCCGCCGCCGTCGGCGCCGACGAGGTACGGGGTCTCCCACTCGCGGCCGTCCTCAGCCGTGACGTGGACGCCATCGGCGGTCGACTCGACGGTATCGACGCCGGCCTCCCAGTGGATGTCGACGCCGAGGTCGTCGAGGGCCTCGTGCATATAGCGCTCGGTGATGACCTGCGGCACGCTGCTGAAGTGCGGGAACTCCCCGTCGCCACCGGGGTTGTCGTAGGTTCGCCGGAAGACGGTCTTCCCGCGCCACATCGTGTGTCGGGTGGGCCACACGAGCCCTTCGTCGACCAGGTCCTGTCCCAGCCCAGGATAGTTGCGTTCGAGGGTTCGGAGCGTCGACCCGTGGACGTAGATCGCACGGCTCCCGTCGCGGTCGCGATCCGCCGGTTCCTGCTCCAGGATCGCCGCGGGCACGCCCCGCGCACGGAGCGCGAGGGCCGCAGTCAGTCCGGTCGGCCCGGCGCCGGCGATCAACACTGGCTGATCGGGATCAGTCGTACTCATTCTGCTCGTGAGTTGGCACAGGTTCTTCATAACCGTTGCGGCCCCGGTCCGCCGCGGTGGCTGCGTCGGACGGGATGCAACGGCAGTCAGTCGAGCCCGAGCTGGACCGCGACCCAGTGGTCCCGTGCGGCGAAGACGAACGCCTCCTCGTCTTCGAAGACCGTCGTCTCGGCGACGAACGCATCCCACTCGTCGTCACCGACTGTCCCAAGTTCGTCGGCATTGGTCGCTTCTGAGGGGCTTGCGGCGACCATCTTGTCGAAGTTGTCGAAGTCGGTGTTCTCTCGAATGAACGTCTCGGTGAATATCTGGCGGAGCGGAACCTCCTCGTTACGTCCGACGACGTCGTGTGGGTCCGGAACGTCCGCGGCGGTTTCGGCCGCCCTCCTGAGATCGGTCTCGTCTACCATACCCGACCGTTCGGCCTCGCATATATAATTCGTTGTGGTCCGGCCCCGCTCTACTCGTCGTCCGGCGAACTTCCACACACGAGCACCGGCCGATGGGTGCCGAGAATCACGTCCTGCGTGACGCTCCCGAAGAGCGCCTTGCCCGTCGGCGACCGTTTCCGACCTCCCACGCAGATCTGGTCGACGTCGTACTCCTCGGCGTACTTGAGGACCTCGTCGGCAGGGGAGCCGCTGGCTTCGAGCAGGTTGACCTCGACACCTAGCTCCTCAAGCCTGTCGGAGGCCTCCCTGACAGCTTCGACTTGATGCACCGAGGCGCCTTCGGGGTTGTCGCCGAAGACGTGGAGCACGTGTATCTCCGCGCTGGTCGAGGCCTGGACGATGTCCGCGATGGCGTTGGTCTGTGCGCGTGCCTGTCCGACCTCGTCGTCGAGTGCGAGCAGTATTCGTACCATACTCGATTATCTCCCGGCCACCCACTTATATCTCTGCGGTACAGTAGCAGTTGCAGGCCGCCGCTCACTCGGTCGCACGACGGCGTGTGACCGGCTGAACACTCGGTGGGAAGCGCTGCTTCAGTTCCCGGCTGCAGGGAGTTCCGGAACAGGACCCCGTCTGTCACAGTCCCCCCGTCGGGCGACCCGACGAGTCGAGAGTACAGTCTGTTCGATGTCAACGAACAGACCTCGAACTACTCCGTTCTATGTACTCTGCCGGTGGCACTCCGGCACGTTCGAGCGGTCGGTATCGCCGACTGCCGCGTTCCCGAACGGTTGACCGGACACAGTAACACCCGTACGGTTGTTATTCGGCATCGGTTCGGCGACCGTATTCGACAATATCGAACGAGCAGTCCCGGAGGACGCTCTCGAGGGTCCCCGCCCGGCGCTCGGGAAAAGCTACTTGAGGGTCGTCGGCCGAGCGCGTGTATGAGCGGGAATACGAACGGCGGAGGCGGAATCAAATCCGACGGGACGCTGTTCGACATCGTCGAACTCCTTCGGGATCTCGACGGCGCGGGCGTCACGGAGTTGGCCGAGCGGCTGGGGGTCGCAAAGAGCACGGTCCACGGCCACCTGACAACGCTCCGCGAGCGGGGATTCGTCGTCAGGCGATCCGACCGGTACGAGCTCGGGCTCCAGTTCTTCGAGTACGGACAGTACGTCCGGAGCCAACTGGAGATCGTCGAGTCGGGGACCTTCGCAGTGGACCAACTCGAGGCGGAGACCCGGGAGATGGTGTGGTTGCTCACCCATCAGAACGGACAGGCGATCTACGTCTACGGCCGCAGTGGTGGCAACGACATAGATATCAACACCATCCTTGGAACCCGGACACACATGCACTACAACTCCGGGGGGAAAGCCATCCTTGCGCACTTGTCGGAGTCAGAGGTGATGGACATCGTCGAGACCCACGGCCTCCCGCCACGAACGGAGAACACCATCACGGACCCGGAGCGACTGCTCGCGGAACTCGACCGGATCAGAGCCCAAGGGTACGCACTCAACCTGAGTGAGGACCTGTCGGGCATCCACGCCGTTGGGGTCCCCCTGACTGTCGACGGTGACGTCCAAGGCGCGCTGAGCGTGGCCGGCCCCGCACACCGGATGCCGAAAGAGCGGTGTGAGGGAGCGGTCCTCGACCGGCTGCGGGCCGCGATGGACGAGATCGACCTCACGCTCGCGTACCGGTAGGTTCCGGTGTTCAGCCCCGGTCTCCGAGCGTCTCTCTCGGCGTCACAGCCACCCCGCAACGAGCGGCGCCCCTCGCCCGGATCCGGACGCGTGGCCGGCGCGGACGCTCCGGGCTCGGCCGCCTCCAACGCTGCTGCGTTCCGGACCCGGTGTCCGACGCGTCCGGCCGTATCGGTCGCCAGATGTCGATGACGGATCAAAGAAATTAATTACTAGGTTTGCCTGATACCTGCTACGAGACCCGTATGAACCTCAAAGATGCGCTCGACAGGACGGCACGGTGTTACCCGGACAAGCCTGCCGTGGTCACCGACGACGGGCGGTCGTTCACGTATGCGGAACTCGACGACCGGGCCACGAGGCTGGCGAACGCGCTGGCCGACCGGATCGGCACGGACAGGTGTGCGACCCTCTCGGTCAACACGGTGGCGGCGGTCGAGTCGATGGTCGCCGGCAACAAACGCGGGGTCGCCACCGTTCAGTTGTCCTACCGGGCGACGGTCCTGGAACTGGCGGAGATGGCCGACACCGCGGAGGCGACTGCGGTCCTCTTCGACGACCGAAACGCCGACGAGGCGCTGGAACTCCTCGACCGCAACGTCTTCGAGGTCGCGATCCACGCTGGCGACCGGGAGATCGACCGCGACGACGTCGAATCCTACGATGCCGTTCTCGATGGCGCCGACCCGGAGCTCGAACCGACGTTGCCCGCGGGCGAGGAGTGTGCAGTGCTGTACACGAGCGGTACCACAAGCGTCCCGAAGGCGGTCCAGTTCGATCAAGAGCAACTGTGGTACGGCGCGATCCAAGTGATTATGGAGCACGGCTTCGACGAAACCGACATCGCGCTGTGTACCTCGCCGTGGTACCATATGGTCACCACCGACGCGTGGCTCTATCCCCACTTCGTGGCCGGTGCGACGGTCGTGCTCCACTCGGCGTTCGAGCCCGAGGAAGCCCTACAACTGATCGAGGCCCACGACGTGACCGGCCTCCTCGGCGTTCCCACGCAGCTGAAGGCGCTCAACGACGTCCAGAAGGCGGCCGAGACGCCGTACGACACCGACTCGCTGCGGTACATCCGGACCGGCGGCGCGATCGTCGCCGAGACGCTGGTCAAGGAGACCCACGAACAGTTGGGTGATCAGGTCTACAACACCTACGGGATGACCGAGGCCGGGCCGGATCTCACCTTCGCACACCCGAGCGCCCAGAAAGCGCATCCGGGAACGATCGGGAAGGAGGCGTTCTCCTGGGAGCTCCGGGTGGTCGAACCCCGTGAGCTTTCGGAGACCCCCGACCCGGAGGCCACAGTCGATGCCGGCGAGCGCGGCGAGGTCATCGCCCGCGGTCCGGGGATGTCGACCGGCTACATCGACAACGACGAAGCCGAAGCGAAGAGCTACTTCGACGGGTGGCTCCGCACTGGCGACGTCGCCGAAGTTGACGAAGAAGGCTACCTCTACATCGTCGACCGCGTGGACAATATGATCGTGAGCGGCGGCGAGAACATCTACCCCGCCGCAGTCGAGCGGGTCCTCGGCAACCACCCCGACGTGGCGGAGGCCTGCGTGTTCGGGCGCGACAGCCAGGAGTGGGGAGAGATCGTCACCGCGGTCGTGGTCACCGAGGCGGGAACCGAGCTCACCGACCAGGACATCGACGACTACTGTCTCCAGCACGACGGGCTGGCGAATTTCAAACGGCCGCGGTCGTACGCGATCACCCACGACCCGCTGCCGCGGAGCGACACGGGAACCGTTCTGCGGGACCAGTTGGTGGAGACGTACTTCGCCTGACCCGCCGGCGGGCGCCACACGCGACCCTCAGAACGCTACGGAAAACAGTCCGATCTGGATCGGCAGGAGGACGAGCAAGGTTGCGACCGTACATGCGGTCGCCATCCGGCTCAGTTCCGCGGAATCGACCACGTCCAGCCCCAAGATCGCGACGAGCACCGCCGACTGGTACGGGAAGAAGTAGCCGTTGAGCGCGACACTCTCGATCATCGCGACCGGCAACAGCGGGACTCCGGCGGCGCTCGCAAACGACACGAACACCGGGGTGATCACGCTCGCAACCGCGAGTCCCTCCATCAGGAACGCGAGCCCCATCGAGACGGCCGTCACGAACGCCAACACGAGCGGCAGCGAGGGGTCCGCGGGCAGGTACGACAACAGGGAGTTCGCGGCGAGGTCGGTGAACGCCGTCCGCTGGAGCCCCTCGGCGATCGCAAAGATCGCCCCCATGAAGAAGATGATCGAGAGGTCGACGTCGCCGACGGCCCCGTGGTCGATCACCCCGATGCGCGGCGCGAACGACAGGAGCGCGACGACGACCGCGCCAAAGAGCGGATGCAGCCCGTGGACGAAGTCGGTCGCCCAGATCGCCACCCCAACGAGCAGGAACGCGAGCATTCGCTTTTCTCGCGGCGACGCCGACGTCGACTCGATCGCGTCCGGAGTCGTCATCGCGTCGCGGTCCGTCGGCCGGTAGAGCGTATAGGTGACAGCGACCACGAGAATGGTCCGCCCGACCCCCATAACCGGGCCCATCCACAGCGCCCAGAGGGTCCAGGAGATCGAGGGGCCGCCGCCGCCCTCGATCAACCCGGTGACGATGATGTTCGCCAACGACGCGGTGAGGATGCCGGCCCCGCCGTAGTAGGTCGCGAACAGCGGGCCGAGAAACAGCCCGATCGTCGCCGCCCGATCGTCGAACAACTCCCCGACCGACAGCACGATGGGTGCGAGAATCAACACGCGGACGAGTGACGACGGGACGAGTACCGCAAGCGCCAGCCCTCCGGCCGACAGTACCACCAGCAGGTACCGGTACGCCGAGAGCGCGTCGGCGGCGACCCAGTCGGGCATCCGGTCGAGCGTAATCCGCTCTACCAACCCGGCGAGCCCGCTGTCGCCGGTAGCCTGGCCGATGAGGAGGCCGACGACCACCAGCCAGGTCGCCGGCGACTGGAACCCGGTGAGCGCGAGTTCGGCCGAGAACCCGACCCCGATCAGCCCGATTCCGATCAGGGACGTGAACCAAGGGTCCACCGGCGTGGCGATCCACAGTGCGACGCAGAACACCGTTATCGCGAGCATCCGGGCGGCGTCGGGTGCGAGCGGCGCAACGCCGAGGACGGCGGCGGCCGCCGCCACGCCCGCCGGCACCGCGAGCCACGCCGGAGCCACCGGGAGGGCGGACACCACCCGCGCCGAGAGTCCATCGCTCATACGTTCGGTTGTCGGGGTGTCTCAACCGACCGCAATGAGGGTATCGATGCAGAGAGGAGGCGTTCGGACGGGACTCGGGAGCCGACGTATCAGCACGGCCCACGTCTCAGGCCCCACCGCCGCACGTCATACGCTTGTCGGCGAGGACGGCGGCGTGGCGGTTCTCGGCGACGTGCCGTTCGGACCGGGCGCCCGTGGCGACCCGGAGCGAGGTGGTTTTGTTCGCCCTGTCGAACTCCGTTGTCGGCCCCCGTCTTTCCAGTAGCGTCAGTGGATCTCGCCACCCCAGCCAGTGTACGACCGTACGGACGCGGTGGGAAAACGCTTTGCCACTCTTCGACGAAGCCTGGGGCGTGAGTCTGACACACCTGTTCGAACCCTCGGGGGTCGCGGTCGTCGGCGCGTCGCGGACCGAGGGCAAAATCGGATACGTAGCGATGGCGAACGCCACCAACTTCGAGGGGCCGGTCTCCCCGGTGAACCCCTCGGAGTCCGGTGAGCTGTTCGGCTCGGAGTTCGTGCCCTCCGTCACGGAGATCGACGAGCCGGTGGATCTCGCCCTCTGTTGTGTCCCTGGGCCGGCGATGCCGGACGTCCTTGAGGAATGCGGCGCCGCAGGGATCGGCGCGGCCGTCATCTATGCCAGCGGGTTCGCGGAGGCCGGCGGCGACGGTGCGAAACTCCAGGAGGCGATCGTCGAGGTCGCCGACGAACACGGCATCTCTCTCTTGGGACCGAACACGAGCGGCTTCCTGGTGCCCGCGACCGACCTGCGGTGTTCTTTCGCCAGCGGCGTCGAGGAGGTTCCGCCGGGCAACACCGCGGTCGTCGCCCAGAGCGGTGGCGTCGCCCACGTGCTCGCCTTCCAATCCCGGCGGCAGCGACGCGGCGTGTCGGCGATGGTCGGCCTCGGGAACCGCGCCAACGTCGGGTTCGCTGAGGCGATCGAGTACTTCGACGGCGACGACCGGACCGACTCGATCGTGCTCCACATCGAGGGGACCGACGACGGTCGGCGACTGCTTGAGGCCTGCCGCGAGAGCGACACGCCGGTGATCGCGTACAAGGTCGGCCAGTCCGACGTCGGGGCGTTCGCGGAGTCCCACACCGGGGCGCTGACCGGCGATCACGAGGTCTACACCGCAGGATTCGCCCAGTACGGCGTGCCGACCGTCGACGCCACCGACGACCTGCTGGACGCCGCGGCGGCGCTCGGGAACGCCCCGACGCCGTCGGGCCCGAACGTTGGCGTCGTCACCGCCCAGGCCGGCCCGGGAATCATCGTCACCGACCGGATCCAGCGCGCCGGCGGCCGACTCCCCGAGCTCACCGTCGAGACCAAGCAACGCGTCGACGAGATCCTCCCGGGGATCACCTACGACGACAACCCGGTCGACACCGGCCGGCCGATGCCGGAGTTCGGTGAGGTCGTCACCGCGGTCGCGGAGGACGACCGCGTCGACATCGTGCTCGTTTACGAGCTGTTCGAGGCGGCGCTGGGGTTCCCGGTGGACACGCTCGGAGGGCTCGCCGACCGGGTCGACAAGCCGGTGCTGTTCGCGACCGAAGGGATCGAAGAGGAGCTCGAATCCGAGCGCGACGCGCTTGCGGCCGCGGGAGTGCCGATCTTTGAGACGCCGGAGCGCGCGGCCGACGCCGCTGGTGTACTCGCCCGCTACGCACGGCTGCACGCCGACGAGGCCGGGGGCGCCGGCGGGCGCCCCCCGTCCGGCGGGTCCCGGGGCGCCGACGGGGAGGTGGGTCGCCGTGAGTGATCCAGAGCCGATTGCGACCGCACGCGAGGACGGGCGGGCGACGCTGACAGAGGCAGAGGGCAAGCGGTTGTTGGCGTCGGCGGGCGTCGAAACCACCGACTTCCGGGTGTGTGTCGACGCCGACGCCGCGGTCGAGGCGGCCGCGGCGATCGGCTACCCGGTCGTGGTGAAGGTCGCCTCGCCCGAGGTGACCCACAAGAGCGACTGGGCCGGCGGGATCGGCGTGGCCGTCGGGCTCGACTCCCCGGAAGCGGTTCGAGACGCCGCGGCCGAGATCCTCGCTGCAGCCGAGGAGCGTGGGATCGCGGCCGACGTGCTGGTCGAGGAAGCGATGGACGTCGACCGCGGGACCGAGGTGATCGTCGGGGGCGTCCGGGACCCTTCGTTCGGGCCGGTCGTGCTCACGGGGCTCGGTGGGGTCTTCACCGAGATCTTCGAGGACACCACCCACCGGATTGCCCCGATCGACCACGCCGAGGCCCGGTCGGCGATCGACGAGCTGCGGGCCGCGGAACTGCTGTATGGCTACCGCGGGAGCGACCCCGCCGACGTCGATGCGCTGGCGGCGGCGGTCGTCGCAGTCGGGGATCTGGTGGTCGGCCATCCGATCGCGGAACTCGACGTCAACCCGCTTCTCACGACGGCCGACGGAGTCATAGCGCTCGACGCGCTGGTCGTACTGGAGGACGTATAATGTTCGAACGCACCTGGACGGTTCGGTTCTCCGACACCGACCCCTTCGCCATCGCCCACTACCCGCGTATCGTCGACGCGCTCCACGAAACGTCGGATATGTTTATGCAGGAGATCGGTTACCCGTTCTGGGCTCTCGCGACCGACCACGACTTCGGGCTGCCGCTGGTGGAGATGGAGTTCGAGTTCGAGAATCCCGTCGAGGCCGGCGACGAGGTCCGAGTGACGCTCACGCCGGACCCTGGCACTCGAAGCGTCCGCTTCGACTACGAGGCGTACGTCGACGACACGCTGGTGTTTTCGGGCTACGAGCAGCGGGTGTGCGCCACGAGAGGCGGCGGCGGAGCGATCGAGATCCCGGCCGACCTCCGGGCGGAGTTCGTCGCTCACGCCGACGAGAACGCGTAACGCCCACCTGTTCGTTACGCTTTTACTGCGAACCCGGCTACAAGCTGGTATGGCCGAGTTCGAGAACCCCTACGCGACCGAGGATCCGTTCGTCGAAGCCCATTTCGACTGCCTGGAGTGCGGCGGCAAACTCTGGGAGTACGGCATCCAGCGTCGAATGGTGTGTGAGGACTGCCGAGCCCTGTTCAAAACCGCAGAGATATTCGAAGAACAGGCGAACTAAGCACGGCAGGGCCGCGTTGCTTGCGGGATCCGGCCGCGATGCGCGCCATCGGTTCTTCGGCGCCCAGTACATTTATGATCGAGTTTCACGAATCGTTTCGTATGGCACAGCAAGAGCCGGAAGACCTTCTCGAGATGAGCTCCGAGACGCGGAGCATCCTCGAGGAGCACAGCCTCGAACCGCTCTGGGAGGTCGAAGACCGGTTTGGGACCGTTATGGAGGATCCGGAGCCGGACATCTGGAAGTGGGAGGACATCCAGGAATCGATCGACGCCATCGAGCGTGATGTCCCGATTGCGGATCTCCCGCCGGGGTTCCAACGCCGGGTTGCGGTCCCGATCGACACCGCAAACGCCATTTCCAACACGATCTACGTGGGCGTCCAGACGGTGTCACCCGGAGAGACCGCGCCGTCGCACCGCCACGGCGCCAACGCCCTTCGGTTCAGCATCGACGGCGCCGAGGACATGAAGACCGTCGTCGCGGGCGAGGAGTTCCCGATGAAAGACAACGACCTGATCACCACCCCGCAGTGGGAGTGGCACGATCACGTCAACGAGAGCGACGAGACGGCGGCGTGGCTCGACGTTCTCGACCTGCCGCTCGTCTTGGACTCGCTGAACGCGAGTAACACCTTCGAGTACCACGAACTCGACCGCCAGCCGGTGACCAAGACCCAGGGGTACTGGGACTCCCAGTACGGCCGCGGTCGCTCCGAAGACGAGGTGAAAGACGACACCATCCCGGGACCCTTCGAGGGCAACGCGGAGCCGACGCCGCCGTACCGGTTCCAGTGGTCGGAGATGGTTGAGTCGCTTCGGCAGCGGGCCGACAACGACGACCCCGATCCCCACGACGGGTACAGCCTGTCGTACGTCAACCCCGCCTCCGGCGAGCCACCGCTGTTCCCCACGATGTCGTTCCGGGCGCAACTCCTCTTTGAGGAGACCGATCCGCATTTCCACAACGCCACCGAGGTGTTCTTCGTCATCGAGGGCGAAGGCGCGACCCACGTCGGCGACGAGGCGCTGGAGTGGAGCCAATGGGACATCTTCGTGGTCCCGCCGGACGCGATCCACCACCACGAACCCGACGAGGAGGCGAAGCTGCTCGCGATGACCGACCGGCCGGTGTTCGAGTCGATCAACCTCTACGCCGAGGCCGAGCCGTCGTCGTAGGGGTACTGTTTAGTTAAGACTGAATTCGGTGGGGAAGGAGTGGACACGACCTCGGAAGCCCCGCCCAGCGGTGGATTTTTGGCCAGCATTGCGTAACTAAGTACGGCCGTCGGAGGCGGAAAACTAGTTTTTCGTCGGCTTTCCCCGTTCGCTGCCAGTTCGACGGACCGATAGGCGTCGGCGTCAGTCCTGGCCGCCCTTCTCGACGTTGGCGTCGGCGTAGGAGACGTCGCGGCCGGTGACGTCGACAGTCATCGACCCGACGTCTTCGATCTGAGCGTCGATGGTGTCGCCGTCGTGAAGTTCGCTCACGCCCTCGGGGGTGCCGGTCGTGATCACGTCGCCGACTTCGAGCGTCGCGCCCAGCGAGGCGTACTGGACGATGTCGGCGCAGGTGTACACCATATCACCGGTGTTCTCATACTGCCGGCGCTCCCCGTTGAGTTCCAGTTCCATCTGGAGGTCCTGCGGGTCATCGATCTCGTCGGCGGTGACGACGCAGGGCCCGATAACGCAGAACGTGTCGTATGACTTCCGGTTCGAGCGGTCCTGGTCGCCGCGTAGCGAGATGTCGAGTAGAATCGTGTACCCGAAGATGTTGTCCCACGCCTCCTCGGCGGTGACGTCTTTCGTCTCCTCACCCATAACGAACGCGAGTTCGACCTCGTGGTCGGTCCGGCGGTCGGTGAACGGGAGTTCGATCCCGCGGTCGGGGCCGACCACGCTGGAGGGCGCCTTCAGGAAGTAGCCTTTGTCCTTGATCGAGAACCACTCCTCGGTGGTGATGTCCTTGTCCGCGATGGCCTCCTCGATGTGTTTCTCGTAGTTGAGGGGCGCGGCGATGACCTTCCCGGGGCGGCCGATCGGAGATCCGATCTCGACTGCTGCGACGTCGTGGTCCGGATCCTCGTCTTCGTACTCGGAGGCGTCGTAGTCGCCTTCGATGTACTCGACGAGCGGCTCCTCGCTGTCGAGGCCGAGCCGGTCGGTGAGGTCGACCACGCCGGTGCCGTCGTCTGTGAGCAGTCCGAGCCGAGTGTCGTCGAAGCGGACGAATCGCATACGCCAACTGACGGCGGAATCAGTGATAAAAGATGCCTTTCGGTGCAGACGACGACGGTGGCGAGTGGGCCGAGGCCATGGGTCGAATACGCCCGGTCCGTCCGTGCCCCGGCGACGCTCCCGGCCTACAGGTGGCTCTCGGTCCGCGACAGCGACACGTCGGCGGCGACGTCCTCGCGGAAGTGCTCCCGGAGCGACGCCAGACTCCACCCGTCGGGGGTGACCCCGACCGCCTCCAGTTCGGGATCCGAGTAGACGCCGACGCGGTCCCCGCCGGCGTACAGTGTACACCCCGTCACGTCCTCGGCGGCGTCGCTCGCCAGGAACGCCACCAGCGGCGCCACCTTCTCCGGCGGCATCTCCGAGTGGGTGTACGGCCGGTGTTCCTCGGGAACCGTTCGTGTCATCCGGGTGTACCCGTTCGGGATCAATGCGTTGACCCGGACGTTCGACCGAACCAACTCCGTCGAGACCGACCGCACCAGCCCGAGGACGCCCGCCTTCGCGGCGGCGTAGTTGGCCTGCCCGAGGCTGCCGCGGGCGGCGCCCGCGCTGACCGCGAGGTACGACCGCTGGCGGTCGAAGCCGCCGCCGGTCTCGCTGTCGTCGCTAGCTGCGTCGCCGGCCTCCCGCCAGTGGCTCGCGGCCGCCCGCAACGGTGCGAACTGCCCGGTGAGGTTGGTTTCGACGACCGCTCGCCAGTCGTCCTCACTCATCTTGTACCCCATCCCGTCCCGCAGGATTCCCGCGAAGTTACAGACGAAGTCGAGTCGTCCGTACTCCGCGACGGCGTCGTCGATCAGCCGCTCGGCGTACTCGAAGTCGCTCACGTCGCCGTGGTGGCTGGTCGCGACCCCACCCTCGGCGCGGACCGCTTCGGCGGCGGACTCGGCGACGGCCGGGTCGCTCCCCGTCCCGTCGACGTCGGCGCCCAAGTCGTTGATCACCACGCTAGCGCCGTGGCTCGCGAGTTCGTGAGCCGCCGCCCGCCCCAGTCCGTTGCCGCCGCCGGCGACGACGCAGACCCTCCCGCTCAGCTGCTCAGAACGGGAACTCACGGGGGTCGTGCTGCAGTGAGATCCACTTTTTCTCGGTCACCTCGTCCAGGAAATCGGTGGTGTTGTACCCGCCGACGCCCGAGGCGTTGGTGCCACTGAACGGGACGTGGGCCTCGTCGTTGACCGGCTGGTCGTTGACGTGGACCATCCCGGTGTCCATCCGCTGTGCGATCTGCCGGCCCGCACCGACGCCACCGGCGTGAACCGACCCCGACAGGCCGTAGTCGGTGTCGTTTGCGACGTCGACCGCCTCGTCGACGTCCGACACCGAGATCACCGGCGCGATCGGGCCGAAGTGCTCGTTGCACGCTGCGGCCATCTCGTTGGTCACGCCCGAGAGCACGGTCGGCTCGACGACGAGGGAGTCGTCGACGCCGTCGACGTCGACGACCCCGCCGCCGGTCTCGAGCGTCGCCCCGGCGTCGACGGTCCGTTCGACGAACTCCAGCATCTGGTCTCGCTGCTCGGCGTTGATGATCGGACCGACGGCCACCTGGCCGTGGGCGCTGCCTGCCGGCAGGTTCGCGGCTCGCTCGGTCAGTCGGTCGACGTACTCGTCGTAGACGCCCTCGTGGACGATGTGGCGGTTGATGGAGATACACACCTGCCCCTGGTGGATGAACGACCCGAACACGCCCGCGTCGACCGCGGCGTCGAGGTCCGCGTCGTCGGTCACGATGTGGGCGTTGTTCCCACCGAGTTCCATCGCCGGCACCGCGAGGTTCTCGCCGGCCAACTTGGCCACGTGCCGCCCGACCTCCGTGGAGCCGGTGAACGAGACCACGTCGCTCGCGGGGTGGCTCGCCACCCGGTCGCCGATTTCGGACCCGGGACCGGTGACGACGTTCACGACGCCGTCGGGGAACCCGGCCTCCTCAAACAGCCGGGCGAACAGTAGCCCGCCGACGATCGGGGTGTCAGACGCGGGCTTGAGGACGACTGTGTTGCCCGCCGCCACCGCCGGCACGACCGCGCGCGCCGAGAGGTTGAACGGGAAGTTCCACGGCGAGATCACCGTCACGACGCCCTGTGGCTCGCGCTCGACGATGTGCTCTTTGCCGGGGACGTTGGACGCGGCGTGTTCGCCCTTCATCCGCCGGGGAAGCGTCGCCGCCTCCGCAACTTGGTCCTGTGTGAGTTCGACGCCGGTTTCGCTGACGCCGTGGATCGCCCCGGCTTCGGTGGTGTACAGCTCTAGGATCTCCGACTCGTGTTCCGCGATCGCCTGCTGGAGCCCGTGGATCAGTTCCTCGCGGGCCGCCGGGGGCGTCGACGCCCATTCGGACTGCGCTGCCCGGGCCGCCTCGTAGGCCGCGTCGACGTCCGCCTCGGTTCCTCGCGGTACCTCCGTGACCGGGTCGCGGGTCGAGGGGTCCTCGACGGCGACAGTCCCGCCGCCCTCCGCGGTGCGCCACTCGCCGCCGATGTAGAGTTTGCTCCAGTCGGCGTCGATACTGTACTGTGATTGGCCTTCGAGCGCCATATGTGGACTGTAACACGAATAGTAATGAAGGTTTGGTAAAATAGCCGGTTTTTACGTGATTCACCCGGTTACATCGGTGATATCGGGTCCGAACGGCACCCCGACGCCGCGTCGTGGTCCTGGCGATGGATGCTCCACCCGCACCCCGCCCGCGTGCCGTGCGGTGGCGACAGACGACAATTTATAACTCACCCCACGGAGTGAGTACGTCCACCCAGTCGGTTCGGGACGTATGTCGCGTCCGAGCCCGGGAACCACACGATGAACGAGACACGCGATTCGGAACTCGACTCGCCCACGGGTTGGCTCGTGGTCGCGCTTGGCGTGGTCGTCCTCCTCCTCGTGTGGGGGGTGATCTTCACGTTCACCGTGTACTCCGAGGCGCTCTCGACCGCGTTTGGGCTGTCTGCGCTCCGGACCTCGACCGTGTTCTCGATCACGACGGCGGCGTTCTATGTCGCGGGCGGCGTGGCGGGCGTCCTCGCTGCACGGGTACCCCTGCGACCGGTCGTCGCGGCCGCCGGCGCGACGATCGCCGCGGCGGTCGGACTGCTCCAGATCACGACGTCGTACCCGGGCGTGGTCGCGGCGTTCGGGCTCCTCGGGACGGCCGGGGGCACGACGTTCGTCGTGGTCATTTCCCTGGTTCCGCAGTGGTTCGACGAGTACGAGGGTCGGGCGATGGGGATCACGTTCACGGGCAACGGCCTCGGCATTCTGGTGCTGCCGCCGGTGTGGGTGTGGCTGCTCGAACGGACCGGGATCAGGGGCGCATTCGCCGTTATTGGAGGGGTAACTGCCCTGGCCGTCCTGGTGGCCGCCACCATCTACCGGCGGCCGTCCGGGCGACGGTCTCGCGGGGCCCCGGCGGTCGACACCGACTGGATCCGGGCGAACGTCCTCGACACGCGCTTTCTCGCCGCTGTCACGGGCTTTTCGCTTCTGTGGATCTGGTATTTCACGCTCTCGGCGGGCCTGGTGGGGATCCTGACCGCCAACGGCATTCCGCGGGCGGTGGCGGCGACCGCGTTCGGGATCGTTGGCGGCGTCAGCGTCGCCGGTCGGCTTGCGAGCGGCGAGTTCGCCGACCGGATCGGGATGCGGGTGACGCTCACTGCCGGAACCGTCGTCGCCGCCGCCAGCCTGGCGGCCCTCCCGTGGATCGGCTCCACGCTCCCGATGTACGCGCTGCTGGTCGCGTTCGGGGCAGGGCTCGGCGCCGTCGCGCCGCTGTTCTCGCCGATCATCATCACCCGATTCGGACCCGAGAACGCCACGGCGATCGTCGGGGCGTTCACCGTCGGCCAGGCGGTGACCTCATTCTCCGCGCCCGTCGCGTTGAGCCTGCTCCGGTCGGCGTCGGGCGGGTACACGGTGCCTCTCCTGTTGCTCGGTGGCCTGACACTGCTCGGCGGCGTGCTGTTCTACCGTGGGACTGCGCCGGCGACAGACGCGTGATTCGGGAACCGACGTGGGACTGCAGGGGGAGTTACTCAGCGAGGGCGGCGGCGACCGCCTCGATCGGCGTCGGTGGCTCCGACCGGTCGTCGCCAGCGTCGGGGAGGAGCGCCGGGTCGGCGCCCGCACCCAGATCCGAGAGCTGCGTCCGGCACGAGGCGCCGGGGGCGACCACCGACTCCGCGTGGCTGTCGTCGACCTGCGTCCCGAGTTCCTCGCCGATCGCGACGCTCATCGCGTGGTGTTCGGCCTCGTACCCGAAGCTTCCGGCCATCCCACAACACCCCGAGTCCAGGGGATCGACGCGGTAGCCTGCGCGCCGAAGCACGCCGACCGCGTGGTGGTCCTTCTTCGTGGCCTTCTGGTGGCAGTGGCCGTGGTACGCCAGCGACCGATCGGGGGCGTCGAACTCGATCCCGTCGTCGAGCCGAAAGGCATCGAGGTATTCACACACGCCGTAACTGTTCGCACGGACTGCATCCACGTCGGGGCCCGAGAGGAGGTCCCCGTAGTCGGACTGAAGCATCACCGCGTCGGAGGGTTCCGCAACGACGACGTCCCACCCCGCGTCGATCCGCGGAGCGAGTTCGTCGACGACCGTCTCGGCCGACTCGCGGGCGGCGTCGAGAAAGCCCTTCGAAAACGCCGGCCGGCCGCTGTCTGTGGCTTCGGCGAGGTCGACATAGACCCCCGCAGCTTCGAGCACCCGGACCGCGGCCTTCCCCACCGCGGGATGGCTGTAGTTGGTGTACGTATCCGGCAGAAGGACTGCCCGCCTGTCGGCGTCGGCTGCAGTAATGCGCGAACCGCCGCGCGCGTCGAACCAGTCTCGGAGCGTCTCTCGTCGGAAGGTCGGTAGCGTCCGCTCGCCCGCGATTCCGACGGTCTCCTCCAGCACGGTTCGGGCGCCCGGTACCTTCGCCGCCCAGTTCGAAACCGGCGCGAGCGCGCTCCCGACCTTCGCGAGGGTGTCGACGTTGGCGAACAGCTTCGACCGAACCGACGATCCGTGTTCCTGATGATAGGCGTGGGTGACTTCCGCCTTCAGCTTCGCGAGGTCGACCTCGCTGGGGCAGTCGTTGGCGCACCCCTTACACCCGATACAGAGGTCCATGACCTCGGTCACGAATTCCTCGTCTGTCGGGTCGTCCGGGAGGTCACCGCTCATCGCCTGCCGGAGCATGTTCGCCCGGCCCCGGGTGCTCGTGATCTCCTCGTCGGCCGCGCGGAACGTCGGACACATGACGCCGCCCTCCGACTGCTGGGTGCGGCACCCGCCGCAGCCGTGACACAGCTCCACCATCCCCTGCATCCCGTTTTCGTTGTCCCACTCGAGAGCGGAATCGAACCCCGCCTCGAACTCGTAGTCGGGATCGAACCGGAGGTTCTCGGTGAGCGCCACGTCGCCGCAGACCTGGCCGGGGTTCAGGAGCCAGTCGGGATCGAACGCGGTCTTGAGATCGCGGAACGCGTTCCACAACTGGTCGCCGTAGAGCTTCCGGTTCCACTGGGTCCGCGCCCGGCCGTCGCCGTGTTCGCCCGAGACCGACCCGCCGAGTTCCACGACCAGGTCGGTCACCGCGTCGGCGATCGCCTCCATTGCGTCGACCTCAAGCCCCGATTTCGTGTCGACGAGCGGTCGGACGTGGAGCACGCCCGGCCCGGCGTGGGCGTAGAACGCCGCGAAGGTGTCGTGCTCCGCCAGCACGGACTGAAACTCCGAGACGAACGTCGGGAGGTGTTCCGGCGGGACCGCACAGTCCTCGAGAAAGCTGATGTGTTTCGCGTCGCTGGTGCGGCTGAGGAGGATGGGCTGGCCCGACTTTCGAAGCTTCCAGAGCTCCGTGCGGTCGGCGTCGTCGTGGGCTTCCAAGGCGTCGAACGCGTAGCGGTCGGCGTCCGCCGCGTTCTCGACGATTCCGCCGTCGGGACTCCCCGAAACGGCCCCGTCTGCGACGCCACGGCCCGGAAGCCGGTCGGCGAGCAACCCGTCGACCATCTCCCGTCCCGCCGCGTCGTCGTCGGCGTAGAACTCGATCAACAGCGCCGCTTCGGTCCCGGCCGGGAGCTTCGCCACGACGTCTTGGAACTCGGTTGTCTCCGACGCCAACTCGATCAGGACGTCGTCGATGAGCTCCACCGCTGCGGGGTCGTGTTCCAGCACGTGGACCACGTCGCTGACGGCGTCGAGGACGCTGTCGTAGGTCAACAGCGCGACCGACTTGGTCTCCGGAAGCGGCTCCAACCCGACGGTCGCCTCCGTCACGACCGCAAGCGTCCCCTCGCTGCCAGCCAGTAGCCGGGCGAGGTTCACCACGCCCGCCTCGCCGTACTCGCCGTCGGCCTCCGCGAGCAGTCGGTCGAGGTTGTACCCCGAGACGTTCCGCTTCATGTCGGGGTATCGGTCGCGGATCGCCTCGGTGTGGTCGTCGAGAATCGAGACCACGCCGGCGGCGATCCGCTCTTCGGCGTCGCCAGCGGGGTCGGCGCGGCGTCTGAGTTCCGATACCGCGACCTCGCCGAACGTGGTGACGGTCCCGTCGGCGAGGACAACCTCCGCCGCCTCGACGTAGTGGTCAGTCTTCTCGTAGACCAGCGAGTGGGCGCCGGTGGAGTTGTTGCCGATCGCCCCGCCGACGGCGCTCCGGTTCCCCGCGGCGGGGTCGGGGCCGAACGTGAGCCCGTGCTCTGCGGCCCGGTCGTTGAGCGCCGACAGGACGGTCCCGGGCTGCACTCGCGCCTCACGGGCGTCGGGATCGATCCCGCGGATCGAATCCATGTGCCGCGTGAAGTCTAAGACCACGGCCTCGTTGACGGTTTGTCCGGCGAGGCTGGTCCCACCGCCCCGCGGAAGCACCGGAATCTCCTCGGCGGCGCAGTACGAGACCACGCTCGCGACGTCTGCGGTCGAGGTCGGAAAGACGACGCCGATCGGCGTCACCTCGTACGCGCTGGCGTCGGTCGCGTACAGCTGTCTGGTGTAGGTGTCGAATCTGGCCTCCCCGTCAATCCGGGCATCGAGCGCGGCGACCAACTCCGGGCGCTCCACGTCGTCGGAGGAGTACTGATAGTCGGCGCGACCGTCGGCTGCGGGTGCGCGAGCCACGCCGCCGTCCGGAACCGTGTCGGTGTCGCGGTCGGGCATATGCCTACTACTGCGTGAAACGCACACTTATACCCGCCGCTGCCGGCGACGCTCTCGGGGCTGTCACCGGCGATCCGTACCCTTTTGTGCCTCCAGCCCAACCGAGTACGCTACTGTGTCACACACGTCGAACGGCGACTCGGAGCGGCTGCGGGGCCTGACCGAGCGGCTCTTGACCCGCGACGCCGACGCCCACGCGGCCGCGATCCGGACTCTCGCCCAGGTCGGGGACGAGCGCGTGATTCCCCACCTTGTGGAACTGATGGTGATCGATAGCATCGCGAACGACTGGGGGGAGTTCGGGTTCCCGGCAGTGTTCCGGGAGCGCGACCCGCCGCGGTATCTCGAACTCCCGGAGGTCCGGTGGCCCGGTGTGGGTGACGCGCTTGCTACCCTCGCGGAGCCGTCCTTTGACTCCCATCACGCGTGGGTCGAGTGGGAGACCTGGTACTCACAGCAGGACATCGAGCCACTCGAGGGGTTCGACGACTGGAAGCGCCGGCTGTATCGGTCGTTTCTGCCGCCGGTCGGCGGTCTCCTGGATTGCGATCCGACCGACTTCGATATGCAGGGGATCCGGTGGGGGAACTGTGACCGGTCGTTCCTCGCAGCTCTGAACGCGCCCGAGTTCGTCCCCGGTGCTGCCGTTGCTGCCGCTGGAGCCGACAACACCGGATCTGACGGCGCTGCGGCCCCGAAGCGGTACCTGAGCGACGACCACCTCGTCTTCGGGTTCGAGATCCACGGGACTCCCTATGCGGTCCCGCGGTGGGTGCTGTTTCCCCACGAGCTCTTGAACGCGGTCCTCGACGGCGTGCCGGTGGCACTGACCTACTGTACCCTGTGTAACGCCCCCATCCTCTACGACCGCCGGGTCGGCGACGGCGACGTCCGAACGTTCGGAAGCACGGGGCTGCTCGCCTCCGGCAACAAGGTGATGTACGACGAGGAGACCGAGACGCTGTGGGACCAACACGCGGGGACCCCGATCGGGGGCGACACCCTGGCTGCGGACCCGGACCTGTCGCTCGATCAGGTTGCGGTCACACAGACCGAGTGGGGCGAGTGGAACGCCGAGTACCCCGACACCCTCGCGCTCGACATCGAAACGGGGTACGGATACGACTACAGCCACTATGAGGGCAACGTCGGCTTCTTCGAACACTACTGGAACCGCGAGGAAATCGTCCAACCCGGCGTCCGACGCAAAGACGACCGGCTCCCCGAGAAGGAGTCGGTGTACGGGATCTCCGGGGACGACCCCGACGAGGTGTGGGCGGTCCCCATCGACGCCCTTCGGGGGCGCGACGGCGGCGTTGTACCCGTCGAGGTCGACGGTCGGTCGGTGGTCGCTCTGCTCGATCCGACCGGCGACGTCGCCGTCTACGAAGCGCCGCCACCGCCGGTCGAGCGCGACGAGGACAACGGGATCGCACTCGTCGACGCCGACGGGACCAGGTGGCGGCTCTCGCGGGACGAACTCCGGTCGGAGGCGGGTGCGACCCGCGACCGGATTCCCGGCCGGCACGGCCTGTGGTTCGCGTTCCGAACGCACTACGACACCGCCCACGTGATCCTGTGACTCTATACTCACACGCGAAGTACGTTCCGCATTTAACGGCACGGCGGCTCCGAAAGTTGTGTATAAGCGTTTGAATCTCCCGTACTTCGAATCTATATATCTGGCTGGCGTCCGGCTACTCGCTCACTCGGCGAACCGCGATTCTAAGTCGTCGATCAGCTCTTGATTGCCCACGTACACCGGCGTCCGGGCGTGAAGGTCCTCGGCCTCGACAGCGAGTAGCGACCGGCGGCCGTCGGATGAGGCCCCACCCGCGGCCTCGATGATGTACCCCACCGGGTACCCCTCGAACTGGAGTCGGAGTTTCCCCTCCGGCGCGGTTGTCAGCGTGGGGTATGCGAAGATCCCGCCGTAGGTGAGCACCTGGTTGACGTCGCCGATCATCGCCCCCCCGTATCGAAGCTTCATACCGGGGTCCGACTCCACGCCCGCGGCGAACTCCTCGAACTCCTCGACCCAGTTCGGAACGCGACCGCCGAACCCGTAGACGGTCGGGTCGTCGGGCAGCCGCACGTCCTCGGTAAGCACGTCGTAGTCGCCGTCGTCGTGGATCACGTACTCCGTGACGGCGCCGTCCCTGGCGACGGCCATCGTCGTGATCGGACCGTAGAGGACGTACGCCGCCGCGCGGATGTCGCGGCCGCTGGCCGGCAACGGCCCGTCGTAGACCGCGACGATCGTTCCCATGGCGGCGTTGGGTTCGAGATTCGACGATCCGTCGAGGGGATCAACGCAGACCGACACGCCCTCTCCGATGTCGTCTGCGGTCTTGCGCTCCTCGCTGGCGTAGGTCCCGACCCCTGCGATCGCCCCGATCTGGTCACAGAGGAGGTCGTCGGCGAAGATGTCGGCTGCCATCTGGGTCTCTCCGGAGGGATTCTCTCCTTCTGCGGCCACGCGGCGGCCGGGGAGGCCGTCACGGATCTGGGGGGCCGCGCGCGCGACGACGTCGACGACGGCATCGATGGTCGCGGCGATCGATTCGGGTCCGGTCGGATCGGTGGTGTCGGTGTCGGTCATCTGGGGACTCGCTCGTGACGCGGAATTTCGGTTTGGGTTGCGGTTACCAAATACAAAAAATCTTTGGTGAACTGCGTCGCTGAATCAGAGCCTCAAGATGCGCATATCACCCGACATTGCGGCTGAGAATCGAAAAAAGCCGTTTCGAAGTTGATTTACTCGAACCTGAACTAATCCCGGATCGCTCGGGGACCCGGTCGCCGACGGACTTTATTCCCAGGGGTTCGTGGCGCTCGGTGATGGCGATGATACGCGTCGGCGGGCTCCGGAAGACCTACGGCGAGTTCCCCGCTGTGGTCGGAAGCGACTTCACCGTCGGGGCCGGGGAGATCTTCGGGATCGTCGGACCGAACGGCGCTGGCAAGACGACGACACTGAAGATGCTCGCCGGGCTGATCGAACCCACCGAGGGAACCGCCGAGGTGGCCGGCCGCAACGCCGCCGATCCCGAGACGCGTCGGAACCTGGGCTTCCTCCCGGAGGAGTCGCCGCTGTACGAAGACATGACCCCCCGGTCGTATCTGGAGTTCTTCGCCGACCTCTACGACGTCCCGCGGGCAGAAGCCACAGAGCGAACCGAGTCGACCCTGGATCGGCTGGAACTCGAGCACCGCGAGCGCCGGCTGGGGGATATGTCGAAGGGGATGAAGCGGAAGGTCGCGATCGCCCGATCGTTGGTCAACGACCCCGACCTCCTCATCTACGACGAACCCGCCTCGGGGTTGGACCCGCTGACGACCAACTACGTCCTGGAGTTCACGCGCGAACTCGCCGACCAGGGGAAGACGGTGGTGTTCAGCGCCCACAACCTCTATCACGTCGAAAGCATCTGCGACCGGATCGCGATCATGAACCGCGGCGAGATCATCGCCCGCGGGACCGTCCCCGAGATCCGCGACGCCTACGGGGAGGCCACCTACCACGTCTTCACCACGGTCCCGGTCGAGGGGAGCGATCCCGTCGCGGGCGCCGACCCCGAGCGCCACCGCACGATTGTCCCGGACATGGCCGGCGTCGAGGCGATCAGAGGGCACGCCGCCGAGGCGGGCGGCAGCGTGGTCGACATCCGGACGCGGGAACAGAGCTTAGAGGACATCTTCCTCGAACTCGCTCGCGGCACGCCCGAGACGAGAAGCGATCGCGGACGTGAGCCGATCGAGGGGCGCGGCGACTCCGATCCGGCGCGTGACCCCACCGACCCACCGACGCCGTCGCCGCCCGGATCCAGTGGGTCCGAGAGCGGTGGAGGCGACCGCCGGTGAAGCGCTCGCTCCGGGACCACCTGCGGGCCGTCCTCCGGATCGCCCGGTGGGAGGTCGAACGCTCCGCAGGCGTGGTGGACCGCCGGACTGCAGCCGTGGGAATGGTCGCGATCCTCCTCGCCGGCGGCGTCGTCGGCGCGGGCGCCGTCGGCGGCGGCGTGGCGCTCGACCGCGACATCTACCGCGTCGGAGTCGCCCCGGACAGTCCGTACCGCGCCCCTGTCGAGAGGAGCGTCGCGCTCGACGCGAGGCCGGCGGCCCCCGACGCGTTCCGCGCGGGCGACATCGACGTGTTAGTCCGTGACGGGCGCGTACTGGCGGCGAACTCTCCGAAGGGTCGGGCCGCAGCCTCGGAGTTCCGGTCGTCGGTGCGAGCGTACAACGCCGGAACGATGCGCGCCGAGGAGAACGGGTCCGCGGCGTTTCCGGTCGTGGTCGTCGTGGGGTACGCCTCCCGGTCGGCGGCGCTCCCGGACGCCGTGACCACCGACGAGGAGGACGGTGGTACCATCGGTGGAGAGAGCGACGGCGCAGGCGGTGCTGGCGGGTCCGGGGGTGACGGCGACGCCACGGACGCGGATGCGGGCGGCACCGGCGGATCGGGCGGCCCGTTGGGCGTGCCGGCGCTGAACGGCATCAACCCCCTCGGCGGCGGCGGGTCGGGGTCACCGGCGGAGATCCAGCCGCCGTTCCCGTTCGGGTCACTGGTGCTCGCCTTCGCCTTCTTGATCCCGATGAATTTCGTGATTCAGGCGTATGGGAGCACGATGCTCAACGAGCGGATCAACCGTCGAGGGGAGCTGCTTTTGGTCGCGCCCGTGTCGCCCGGCGACATCGTGGCGGGCAAGACGTTGCCGTACCTCGGACTGCTGCTCGGCCTCACCACCCTCGTCGCGGTCGCGGTCGGCGGGAGCGTGGTCGCGGTCGCCGCGGCGCTCCCGATCGCGCTCCTGTTCCTCGCGGCCACGTTCGCCGGCGCGATGTTCGCGCGGTCGTTCAAGGAGCTCACCTTCGTGACGGTCGCGGTTTCGGTGTTTCTGACGTCGTACACATTCGTGCCGGCCATCTTCGCCAACGTCACGCCGATCGCGCTGATCTCCCCGCTCACCGTCGTCGTCCGCGACCTCCAACCCCTCCAGTCGGTCGCCCCCGTGGCGTTCGCGTTTGCGACCGCTCCCTTCGCGCTGTGTGCTGGCGTACTGTTCCTGCTCGGGATCGGGATCTACCGAGAGGAGGATCTCTTCACCCAGCGTGCCGTCCCGCTGAAGCTGCTGGACGCGCTCGCGGTGCGGGTCACCCGTCCGCGGGACGCCGCGATCCTCGCGGGGCTGTCGGTGCCGTTCGTGTTCGTCGCGGAGCTGCTCGCGGTCGCGATCCTGTTCGCGCTGCCGGTGTCGGTGACCGTCCCGGTGCTCCTGCTCGCGGTCGCCGTCGTCGAGGAGGTCGCAAAGAGTCTCCACCTCTTTGCGGCGTTCGAGGCCGACCGGTTCCCGGCCACCCGCCGGAGCGCAGCCGTCCTCGGGGCGCTGTCGGGGCTCGGGTTCTTCGTCGGCGAGAAGTTCACCGCGGTCGTGCAGGTGGTTGGACTCCCGGAGTTGGTGTTGGGGCGGGCGGCGTTTGCACCGTCGGGGATCGGTATCTCCGCCGGAATCGTGCTGCTTTTCGCGCCGTTGGCGCTCCACGTCGTCACAACCGGCATCGCGGCCCTGGGCGCGCGCCGGAGCCTCCGGTGGTACGGCGTCGCCCTGGTCGGAAGCATCCTTCTGCACGCCGCGTACAACCTCACGGTGGTGACTCGCCTTGGGTGACCGCACCGACCCACGCGTCACGATCGCCCGCCGGGAACTCGGCAGCCTACGCAAAGAAAAGACCATCGTGTTGGCGCTCGCACTCCAGCTTTTCATCGCGGCGTTCTCGTCGTTCCTGGTGGTGGGGCTGGTGTCGCTGTACGACCCCGGGCAGGTCGGCGGGGCCGACGTCGACGTCGCGGTTACCGGCGACGCGGCGGACGATCTGATCCGCGCCTCCCAGGAGGTCCGCGGCGTCGACGCCCGGCTCTACCGCTCCGAGGAGGCCGCAACGGAGGCGTTCCGGGAGTACCGCGCGACCGGTATCGACGCCGTGCTGATCGCGGAGACTCGCGACGATCGGGTGTTCGTCAGGGCGGTCGTCCCCGACTCCACCGTCCAGACCACGGTCGTGGTGGTGCAGTTGCGCGACGTGATGCGGTCCTTCGAGCGTGCCGAGCGGAGCGATCGCACGGCGTTCCTGGAGTCGTCGCCGCTCGAACTCCCGCGGGAGGTCGACTCCAGCCCGTACTTCAGTTTCACCTACACCGTCCTGCTGCCGCTGCTGTTGATGCTGCCGGTCTTCATCTCGGGGTCGATCACGGTCGACTCCGTCACCGAGGAGATCGACCGCGGGACGCTCGAACTCCTCCGAGTCGCCCCAGTGACGCTTCACGACGTCGTCGACGGTAAGTTGGCGGCCGCCGCCGGGCTCGCACCGATCCAGGCCGGTCTCTGGATCGTGCTGCTCGAACTCAACGGGACCAGCGTCGCCAACGCGCTCGCACTCGTCGCGCTCGTCGCCGGGCTGGCGGTCGTCGTCTGCGGGGTCGGGGCCGCGGTCGCGCTGGCCTCGCCCGACCGACGCGCCGCGCAGTTCCTCTACTCCGTCGCGGTCCTGCTCGTGATCGGCGGGACGACGCTGCTGCCACACGGGCCGGTCACCGCCGCCGCCCGGCTCGGTATCGGGAGCCCCGCCGCCGGCGACTTCCTCGCGGTCGTGGCGGTCGCGGCGCTCGCGGTCGCAGCCTACGCCGGGCTCCACCGACTCGTCGACCGCGTCGACGCCGACGCCCTCTGACACCGTCGCTGTCCCGAGGTCGGAGACGGCGCGCGGAACCCGATCTACGACGATACCTGCTCCGGGAAGAGCCGCCGGTCGACGTCGGCGCGCAGCCCCGCCGCCCGGATGGTGTTGTGCATGAGCATCGCGCGTGTCATCGGGCCGACGCCGCCGGGGTTGGGCGTGAGGTGGCTCGCCTTCGGGTCGACGGTCTCGACCTCGACGTCGCCGACCTGTTCGCGTTCGCCGTTCTCGCGCTCGACAGTCGAGACCCCGACGTCAACCACGGCGGTTCCTTGGGTGATCATCGATCCGTCGAGGAACTCCGGAATCCCGACCGCGACCACCACGATGTCGGCCGCACGGGTCTTCGCGGTCAGGTCCTCGGTCGCGGAGTGACACACCGTCACCGTCGCGTTCGGGGCGGCGGTGGCGGCCTTCGCGGCGGCGGCCCCGTCGGTCTTCTGTACCAGCAGGTTCGCCAGGGGCTTGCCGACGATGTTGGAGTGGTTGACGATGGCGACGTCGGCGCCCTCGACGGCGATCCCGTTTGCGACCAGCAGCCGCTCGATGCCCAGCGGCGTACACGGGACGAACCGCGGGTCGCCGGCCAGCAACCGGCCGAGGTTGTCCGGGTGGAGCCCGTCGACGTCCTTCGTCGGGTCGATCCGGCGGACGGCCGACATCCAGTCGACGTGGGCCGGCGTGTCGTCTTGGATCATGATGCCGTCGACGTCGGGATCGGCGTTGAGTCTCTCGATGGCGTCGTACAGCGTCTGGGCGTCGGCGTCGGCGTCGATGTCGACGTGCCGGCCGTCGACGCCCAGCCGATCGCAGTCCCGCTGTTTCATCTCGACGTACGTCGCCGCCCCAGGGTCGGTCCCCATGTGGATCGTCGCGAGCGTCGGCCGGTGGCCGTACTCCGTGAGTTGATCGACGTGATCGCTCAGTCGGTCGCGTATCGAGGCGGCAAGCTCCTGCCCCTCGAGGCGTTGTGCCATATCCGACGTCACACATGTAACCGAAAAAGAACGGTCGGATCGGGCCAGAATTGCGCCTGCCACGACTTCGTGTTCACACGTACGTGTGTTTAAATCGGTGCAGCCCGCCGTATCTCCGGGATGCGCTGCTATCGGGAGCCGCGCTCGGGAGCGCGCCGCGCCGCCGGTATCGCCCGACGCACCCGTGCCGAAAGACTGATATGTCGGCTCCGGTGGTCGTCGCGAGCACGCGGTCGGATCGCCAGCCGCGTCCGACCGGGGTGACGCCGGAAGCCGCCATGGGGGAGCGATCCTCGCGCCCTCGGGCGGTGGAGCCGGTGGCCTCGCCCCGGCGTCCGAGTCCCGCGCGCCACTCGCGTCGACGGGGTCGTTCCCGCCCTGCCGGTCGCGGGGGCAAGCCGGAACGCACACAAAGCCCGGCCGTCCATTGTCGGACATGGGACTCGGAGGCACGGCCAAGAAGCTCCAGAAGGTGACGGACATGGCGGAAGACGTCTACGCTCGGCTGAACGACCTTCGCGATCAGGTCGTGTAGATGCGCGAGACCACCCAGGAGACCAGCGACCGGGTCGACCGGTTGGAGCGGGAGTCCGCGGAGATGCGCGCGCTGCTGGAAGCCCTCGCCGAGGAGGAGGGGATCGACGTCGAAGGGGTCAC
>Ga0102942_1000042_pt1 | contig 37681 bp, 42 predicted proteins | sample SalPon2_C_H2O_MG_FD_78171 | JGI IMG/M metagenome (GOLD analysis project Ga0102942, IMG submission 78171) | Salt pond water microbial communities from South San Francisco under conditions of wetland restoration - Salt Pond MetaG R2_C_H2O_MG | ecosystem: Environmental > Aquatic > Non-marine Saline... | reverse complement strand
TCGCGAACGAGGCGACGGACTTCGTCCGAGCCGACCCCGAGTACGACGCCGGGATCACGGGTGCCACGAAGATCGCACGCGTCGCGGAGGGATTCGGGCTCGACGTCGAGTACCACGCGCCCGGACCCGCACAGCGGCACCTGATGGCTGCGACCCGGAACTCCAACTACTACGAACTCGCCTTGGTCCACCCGGACGCACGCAACCCGATCCCGCCGGTGTACAACGGCGACTACAACGACCAGATCGACGCGATCGACGATGACGGGACGGTGCCGGTGCCGGACGATCCAGGGCTCGGCGTCGACTACGACTGGGAGTTCATCGAGGACAACGCGACCGGGAGCGTCCACGTCTACGAGTGACCGCCGAGTCCGCCGCTCCGGTTGCCGGGGCGGCCGGATCCGATCAGAACACCTGCCATCCGCCGTCGACGAAGAGCAACTCGCCGGTGACGTAGCTGGCGTCGTCGCTCGCGAGATAGAGGTACGCGGGCGCGACGTCGTCGGGCGCGCCGGCCCGCCCCAGCGGGACCCGTTTGATGAGTTCGTCGTTCGCGGCTTTCTCGGTTGCTTCCTCCGACCACCCCTCGTTCAGTTCAGTCGCGATCTGTCCCGGTGCGACGGCGTTGACGCGGATGCCGTGTTCGGCGAGTTCCAGCGCAGCCCCGCGGGTGATCATCCTGACTGCTCCCTTGGTGGAGTCGTATTGGACCTGCTCGAACTGCGCGTAGTGTGAACTGATCGACGCAGTGTTGATGATCGATCCCGGCTCGCCGCGCTCAAGCATGTCATTGGCGGCGACCTGGGTTCCGAAGTAGATTCCCTTGGCGTTGACACCGTGAATCTGGTCGAACTCCTCGGGCTCCAGATCAAGGATCGAGCCGCCGATGAACATCCCGGCGTTGTTTATCATCACGTCGACGCCGCCGTAGCCGCGTGCGGCTTCCACCAGCGTGGCGATGTCGTCGCGGTTGCTCACATCGGTTTCGACGAACTCGGCTGTCCCGCCCGACTCCTCGATCAGTTCGTGTGTCGGCGTCCCCCCGCCCTTGGGCTCCTCAAGGAGGTCGGCGACGAGTACCGTCGCACCCGCGTCTCCGAACTGCTGTGCCACCGCGCGACCGATGCCCGATGCGCCGCCGGTCACGATGACAGTGTCGTCGGTAAACTGTGGGTTCAGTTGGCCCATAGCTCGGAATATCCCGGATCTGATTTATAATTTGTTCCGAGAAGCGGGGCGCCGACCCCGGTCTACACCGAAATTTTATATATGGTAGCGAGTAGTTGGGGGGTATGAGTTGGGAGTCTGCGAGTTGGCAGTACGACCCGGAATCGATGTTCGATCTGTCCGGTCAGCGTGCCATCGTCACCGGTGCCGGCTCCGGACTCGGACGGGCGATCGCGCTCGGGTTCGACGCACGCGGTGCGGCGGTCGTCGTGGCTGACATAGACGGCGAAGCTGCCGCAGAGGTCGCCGACGCTTGTACGAACGGCGTCGCGATGGAAGTCGACGTGACGGACGACACCTCCTTGCGGTCGCTCCGGGAGCGTGTCCGCTCCGAGTACGGGGAGTATCAGACACTGTGTAACGTGCCTGGTATAAACACGCGCAAGCCAGTGTTCGACCTCTCCTTCGAGGAGTGGCAAGACGTCATCAGGCTGAACCTCGACGGGATGTTCCAAGCAGCCAAAATACTGGGCGAACCGCTCGTCGACGCCGGCGACGGATCGGTCATAAATATGGCCTCCGTCCGCGGGATCGACGGTGGGGCCGACCAGTCCGCGTACTCTGCGAGCAAAGGCGGTGTGATCCAGTTGACCAAAGTGCTGGCGGCGGAGTGGGCACCTGACGTTCGAGTCAACGCCCTGGCGCCGGGGTATATGAAGACGCCACTGGTCAGAGACGCGATGGCCGACAGGGAGTGGTACGAACGGATGCGCGGGGGGCACCTCCTCGATCGGTTCGGCGAACCCGAGGAGGTCGCCGGTGCGGCGGTGTTTCTCGCGTCCGATGCCGCGTCGTTCGTCACCGGATCCATACTGACTGTGGACGGTGGCTGGACCGCCCACTGATCAGCCGTCCAGTTCGTGGACGCGCTCCCGGAGCGACGCCCACGTCGACGCGTTCTGCGGTTCGTAGGTCGTTGGCGAGAACCGGTCTGCGACCAGCCGTCGACCGGTCTCGAAGTCGGGAATCTCACCCGCCGATCGAAGCTGATACAGGACGTTGCCGAGCGCCGTCGCTTCGGTCGGCCCGGCTTTGACTGGCCGTCCGACCGCCGAGGCGAACATCGAACAGAACAGTTCGTTCCGCACGCCCCCACCCCCGAGGTGGATCTGATCGACCTCCTCACCGGCGAGGTCGATGAGGCGATCGACCACGATCGCAGATCCCACGGCCAAACTGAGGACAAGACACCGGGTCGTCTCGAATTCGTCTTCCGGGGGGTGTTGTCCGGTCCGCTCGCAGTAGTCGCGGATCCGGTCTGTGACGTCGCCGTCGAACTGGGCTTCCACGAACGCGTCGTTGCGGATGTCGACGATCGGGCCGTCAACCGGGAGCTCGGCGACGCGATCGAGGAGCGGCTCGTACTCGTGGGTCGCGCCGGCCGCTCGCCACTGGTCGCGGCAGTGTTCCAGCAGGCTGAATCCGGGCAGGTTCCGCATGAATCGGACGGTCCCCTCGACGCCGACTTCGTTCGATCCGCCAGCGTCGAACACCTGGTCGGTCACGATCGGCTCCGGGAGTTCCACCCCCGGAATGAACCACGACCCCGTACAGAGGAAGGCGTTGTTGTCAGCCGTAAGCGGGAGTGCACCGACCGCGGAGGCGGTGTCGTGACTCGCCGGCAGCACGATGTCAGGATCTCCCTCAACGCCGGTAACCGATCCCACAGTGCTTCCTGGCGGAACCGGATCCTGCAGGAGTTCGCGGGGGAACCCCAGCGCACGGATCAGGTCGTCTGCCCAGTCTCGGGACCGGATGTCGAGCAGCCGGAGCGTCATCGCGTACGACGTTTCCGTTGCGGCATCGCCGCCGAGTCGGTGGCTGAGCAACCCCGGAAGCGGAACGAGGGTGTCGGCCTCGGCGAAGGTCTCAGGCGCTTCCTGGAGTTGGTAGTACAACGGCCCCGGCGGACCGTTGTACCCAGTTAAGTGGAACGACTCCCGCGCCGAACACCGGTCGGTGACCGCCTCGGTCGCGGTCCACAGCGACGGGTCGCGGTAAAAATACGGGTTCCTGAGCAGTTCGCCGTCGGCAAGCAGGCCGAAATCGAGCGCGGTCGCGTCGATCCCGACGGAGGCGACGGTGTCGTACTCGTCGGCAGCCCGGCTGATCTCCTCGCGCAGCCGGCCGGTTAGGGTCTCGATGTCCCAGACGTGCCGGCCGTCCTGCCACCTGGTGGCGTTGTCCATCCGTGCGATCTGCTCGAACCGTAGCCGGCCGTCGGACAGGCCACCGGCGTACACTTTGACTCCGCTACTGCCCACATCGATCGCTAGCCGATGCTCCATAGGCCGCCTACTCCGACCCGCACAAAAAATCTTCAGGCCCGGCGGTCGGCGGATCTCCCGAAACAAGGCGTCGCTGGACCGTCTCTCGGGCTGTCCGAACGGGGTGTCGTAGACGGTCGCTCCGGGTGGGGGGCAGCCGCGCTCGGGTGCCAGTGTTTCAGCGGTTCGCGAACGCTTCCGCGATCGACCGCAGCCGGGCCTCCGGGTCGTCGGCAAGTGAGATGGCCGACGCTGCGCCCGTTGCGTCGGCACCCTGTTCGAAGGCCCGGCGAACGTCGTCGACTGTGGAGATGCCGCCGCCGACCAGTACGGCCGTTCGCGGATTGACGTCGTCGATAGTCCGGACGAACTCCCGGACGCGCTCCGGGTGGGTCTGTGTGATCGCCCGGTCGGTCGAGATGTCTGCCGGTTTCTCGAACACCAGCGAATCGGGATCGAACGCCGCGACTGCGCGCCCCATCTCGATGCTGTCGACGCAGACGATCGAGTCCATCCCGACGTCCGTACACCGCTGGATCTTCCGCTCGATCGCCGAGAGCGTATCGCGCGCCTCGGCGTGGTTGATGACCGCACCCAATGCCCCCGCCGCCCGGATCGTCTCCGGGAGGATCTTGCCGATCCCCCGCCCCGGGTCGGCCCCGTCGACGACCGGAGTCGTCACGGCGAGGTCAGTTTCGGTTGCGATCCGTCGAAGATCCGGGAGCTGTGGGGTGAACACGAACGTCGCGTCGGTCTCGGCTTGGACTCGTTCGACCGTTCGGGCGAACTCGAGGCCCTCGTCGCCGCCGGTACCCGGATAGATCTTGCAGTTGACCTGAAAGTGTGGGTACGGAACGGCGTGATCGTCCGTCATACTCCCTCCAGCGCCGCGGCCGCCTCGTCGACGCCCGACCCGTCGTGGATGATCCGGCGGAACGCGTCGACCACGGCGGCGGGGTTCTCGCGCTGCCACACGTTCCGACCGAACATCACGCCGCGGCCCCCCGCGTCGCGGGCCCCAGCGACCATCTCAAGGACCGCTCGGTCGCTCTCGACGGCGGGTCCACCGGCGATGTACACCGGCACTGGTGCGTGGTCGACGATCGGGGCGAACTCGGCTGCACCCGGGTACGGGGTTTTGAGAACGTCGGCTCCCAACTCGAACGCGATCCGGGCGGCGTCAGCGAGCATCTCCCCGTCGAACTCGTCGTCGATCTCTTGGCCCCACAGCGTCGGCTCCACCACGAGCGGAAGGTCGACCTCCGTGCAGGTCGCCGCGGCGTCAGCGACGAATTCGAGATTGTCCGAGAGCACTGCCGGGTCCGAGCGCCCGTAGACGAGCGCCATCTTTGCGGCGTCGGCACCGGCTTTGACAGCGGCCTCCGGCGAGAATACCTGGGTGTGTATCTCGCTTCCGTCGTCCCTGCCGGGAATGGTCGAGTTGTGCAGCAGATCGAGCGTGGCTATCCGGTGGACGTCGTAGCCGTCGATAACGGACCGGAACCGCTTGAGGAACGGGACCCCGGCGAGCAGCCCGTCGACGTTGGCCTCGAGGAGCGTTCGGAGCGTCGCTTCGGGGTCGTCGAACGCGTCGTAGCTTCCCCAGTGGAGCCCGTGGTCGATCGCGACGACGACGGCATCCTCGTTCATGGTTCGCCCCCCTCGGTGCGGCAGCAGGGCGTGGTTCGCGTCGGCTCAATCGAGCACAACGACGTCCACCTCACGTTCGCGCGGGCCGCACAGCTCGAAGAACATAATCTCCTCCCAGGTGCCCAAGTCGAGTTCTCCGTCCTGCAACAGCGTCAGTACCGGTCGCTTGATCATCGCAGAGAGAAGATGGGCGTGAGCGTTGGGTTGTTCGCCACGGTTGATGTGATCGGTGTCGTGGTAGTACCCGTCGTCGGGCGGGGCGAGTTCCATAAACCGGCGTTTCATATCGAACAGGAGTTTCTCCTCGAACTCGTTCGTCGACAGTGCCGCGGACGTATGCGGCGTCGAAACCCAAGCGAGTCCGTCTTCGGCCCCGAGCTCCTCGATCGCAGCAGTGACCTCCGGTGAGACGTTCCGTATGTCAAACCGGTCGGACGTCTCGATTGAGAACGTTTTTTTGCGTATACGCATACGGGTGGATGCTCGATTTGCTACTTATAATTTTTGTAATAATTCATATACTTCTCGGAACGCTTTTGATTTTGGAAGGTCAGTCCCTCCGTATGTCCGATCGAGAGCGACCCTACCCCCGGACGATGGGTCACATCGGCTTAGTAGTCAGCGACATTCACGAGGCCTTCGAGTGGTATCAGGACGTGTTGGGGCTCACGCCCGTGATGGAGCCCGACACCGTGGAGGCGGGCGTCGGGCATTTCGGAGCGCTGGCACAGGACGCCATCGGCGAGGACTTCGGCGAGATGAAGATCGCACATATGGCGACCGGCAACCACGTTGGTCTCGAACTCTTCGAGTTCGAAGGAGTAGACCGGAACGACCCGGATCCGACGAGTGCCGGCCTCTCACACCTGTGCTTGCAGGATCCGAACGTGCAGGCGACAGCCGACCACATCGAGGAGCACGGTGGCGAACAACTCAGCTCGAAGGTTTGGAGCATCTTCCCTGACACGCCCGACTATCAGATGTGTTACTGTGCGGACCCGTGGGGCAACATCGTCGAGCTCCACTCCCGAGGCTACGAGCACATGCACTGCAATATGGAGTACTGACGCCACGTTCCGAGGAGAAACAGTAAACACCCTGCCGCGAGTGGGTCGGGTATGCGGCTAGGACGGTTTCAGACAGCAGACGAGCAGCGCATCGGAATCTTCGAAGACGGCCAAGTGCGGGACGTCACCAGTGGGCTGGAGGGCTTCGACGACGCTCTGTCCCGCCCGAGCGCCGTCGCTGACGTCGACGGCCCGACGTTCGACGTGAACGACGTCGCGTACCTCCCGCCCACGACCGACCGGAATTCCATATTCTGTGCCGGCCTGAACTACGAGGCCCACGCCGAGGAGAGCGACATCGACGTTCCGGAACGGCCGCTGATCTTCACGAAGCCGCCGCGGGCGCTGGTCGGCCACGAGGCTCCGATCTCGTATCACACCGACGTCACCGAGGCACTTGATTACGAGGCGGAACTCGCTGCTGTCATCGGGACCCCCGGCCGTCACCTCTCGGCGCAAGACGCACTCGACCACGTCGCGGGGTATACCATATTCAACGACACGACGGCACGGGACCTCCAGTTCGGATTACGCGTGGGCGACGACGAGGTGCTCGATTGGTTCTCCGGCAAGGCGATGCAGTCGACCACCCCGATCGGTCCGTACGTCGTGGTGGACGAGATCGACGACCCACAGGACTTGGCGATCGCCTCGCGCATCGACGGTGAGACGATGCAGGACGACACCACTGGGATGATGGTCCGGTCCGTTGCAGACCTCGTCGCCTTCGTCTCCTCTCGCGTCCGGTTGGAACCCGGCGACGTCGTCGCAACCGGAACACCGGAAGGCGTCGGCGCGTTCCAAGACGTCGCGCTTCAGGCGGGCGAAACGGTCGAGGTCGAAATCGAAGGAATCGGGACGCTGCGGAACCGGGTCGAACCGGCGTCGGAAAACTGAGCCACCTCCGGTTCCGGTTCGGAACCGGTGAGTCCGGGTGTCGACCCACCCGGCGGTTCGGCTCCGACACCCACTTTCAGAGTGCCTCCGGTCGGGGTTTCGGGATCTCTGATTTAATATAAATATTTTGATTATTTGTTCAAAAGATAAAATAGATATTTATATCGATTCAAATATACAGCAGGTGTCATACTTTCTTTTTCAATGCTCTCAAGTCGTAACGTGCGCATATTACAACAGACAGGATCAGCATCTTTCCGATTAAATATATGAAAATTGAATGTCAAAGGAGCCAGTGTTTTGCCCGCTCGGCGTACACACGTAGGGGCGCATCAAGCCCCGGGTCAGAACGTCAGCCGTTCGAGCAGCCGGTGAACGAAGTCACGCTGCCGTGACTCGTGGGGGTAGACCGTGATCGTCGTACATCCGGGACTCGGGACGATGGGTCGATCGTCGAACACGACATCCCGGAGCCGGTCGTCGGCCCCGCGTCTGACCACCAGATCGGGTGGGGAGGGCCGACCGCCGTCGGTCCGGATCGGCTCGGCGGTGACTGGGACCGAGAGTACCGACGCGAGCTCCGACCGGTAATCGTCCATCGTGGCTGCGTGTGGGTTCGTTCCGTTGCCTTCCACCGGGTACCGAAGCGAGAGGCTCCCGTCGTTCGCCGCGGCGACAGCGCCGGCGACGTCGACGGTGGCTGGGGAGTACGAGCCAGCGTGTCCGGATAGCACCACCTGCTGGGGCGAGTCGTACCCGAGATTGTCGACGAGCAGGACGTCGCACGGCGCGTGACGGGCCACCCAGTCGATCGGATCGCCGACGAGACGGGAGCGGAGCCGGAGCGGTTCGTGTTCCGCGACGATGGCCTCGACGCCGCGGTGGTCGGCGAAGTTGACGATCGCGTGTTTGGTGTCGTGGCTGACGATCTCGTCGGCCTCGATCTCGACGCCGAGTTCCTCGGACAGGGCGGTCGTCCGCGTCTCGAAGGAGAGATCCGAGGACGACTGGGCGGCTACCGTCTCGGTCAGCGGTGCCTGGTCGGGGACCTCCTGGAACTGGACTGCGACCACGCGCCCGCCGTCTCCCCGCACCAGGTCCGCGGCCAGCGCGAGCAGCGAGCGCTCCCGGTCGTGGTTGGTCCCCTTCGTGAACGCGACGAGCACCTCGTGTATGCTGTCGTCACGGGCGGAGGCGACCTCGGTGATCGTCTCCCGGCCGACCTGCCGCCGGATCGCATCGGTCGCGGCGCCCTCACGGTCGACCCGCGAGCGGACGTACGCGAAGTACCACACCACGCTCCCCACGACGATGACGACCGCCCCGAGCAGCGCGGTGGTCCCCATCTGGGTGAGGAGTGCCACGCCGGTGACTGCGCCAAACAGCTGCGTCCACGGGTAGAACGGCGCGGTGAACTCGGGGTCGTACGCCGCACTGCCCTCCCTGAACGCAATCAGAGCCACGTTGATCAGTGCGAACACCATAATCTGGAAGGCGCTCGCGAGTTTTGCAATGTCGAGAATGGGGACGAACGCGATGAGGACCAGAAGCACCGCACCAGTCAGCGTGATCGAGGCGACCGGGGTCCCGAACCGCTCGCTCACGCTCGACAGCGACGGTGGGGCGAGTTTGTCCCGACTCATCGCGAACGGGTACCGCGACGACGACAGGATCCCCGCGTTCGCGGTGGAGACGAGCGCGAGGATGGCCGCGAGGATGACCACCACCACGCCCGCCCGGCCCAGGGTGGCCTCGGCTGCGACCGCCACCGGTGTCAGCGACCCAGCGACCGACCCGGGATCGGTCACCCCGACCAGGACCGCCACGATCGCGACGTAGAGGAGAGTGGTGAACGCGAGCGATCCCAGAATACCCAACGGGATGTTCCGGCCGGGGTCTTCGACCTCTTCGGCGACGCTCGCGACCTTGGTGACGCCCGCATACGACACGAACACCAGCCCGGTGGCGGCAAGCAGGCCGCCGATCCCGTCGGCGAAGAACGCGGCGTAGTTCGCGGAGTCGACGCTGGGAGCGCTGCCCGCCGCGAACCACCCGAGCGCCGCCAGCATTACCACCACGATGACGACCTGGAGTCGCCCCGTCTGCTTGGCACCGGCGACGTTCACCAGGATCAGGAGGGCTGCAAGCCCAAGCGCGACCGGTTTCAGCGGGAGATCGAAAAGCAACAGAAGGTACGGAACCCCGCCGACCAAGGCGAGCGCGCCCTTGAACGAGAGCGAGAACCACGTGCCCACGCCCGCGATCGTCCCGAGCAGGGGACCCATTCCGCGCTCGATGTAGATGTAGGTGCCTCCGGCCTCGGGCATCGCTGTGGCCATCTCCGACTTCGAGAGGGCCGCAGGGACGACCAACAGCCCTGCGAGGCCGTATGCGACGATCACGGCCGGGCCCGCGATCTCCAGTGCGAGTGCGGGCAGAATGAAGATTCCGCTGCCGATCATCGCGCCGATGCTGATCGCCAGCACCGACGGGAGCCCAAGGTCGCGTTCCAGTTCCTTCGTCATCTATCAGCCGCTTCTGTGGGTGTGGGCTGGATCGTTCGATGGAGGGCCGTGGAGAGACAGTCCGGTCCGGAGACGACCGTAGTCGCCACGTCCGACATCGCGTCGTGGCGCTCCGGGTTGTTGAGCACCACGACGGTCGCGTCGATATCGAAGTGCGCCCGGAGCAACTGCGTCACGAGGAGGGTCTTCCGGTCCGTAGTGAGGCCTACGACTGCGGCGTCGGTACCTTCGGCAGCAGCGAGTGTTTCGAGCGCGGTCACGTCACCGACGGTCGTGTCGGCGTGGTCCGGTGCCTGCGCTGCCACCCTTGAGTCGGTGGTCACGAGTCTGACGTCGTCGCGCGGGTCGAACTCGGCGGCCAGGGCCGACCCGAGATATGAGTCACTGACGATGAGGACCGTAGGCGGCCCACTGGTTCGGGCGAGCATATCGTGGAGTGTACCGTCTTGCATAGTGGCGGGGGAGCGATCTCACGGCCGCTGCGGCCGGCCGAGCGCCGCTTGTCGTCCGGAGTGATCAGCCGTGAGTCACGAGCTGTACGCTGGTGTAGATTCTGGATACGGATAAATATACGTATTATTCTTCTGTCTCGGAAATTTGAATATTAATTATATCGATTACAGAATGCAGTCCTATTTGGAGCCGTCGTCCGCCGTGCTCCGGAACTGGTGGAACGGGCGGGTGTACTCGTTGCGGATCAGGTCCTCGTCGACCACCTCGAGTCCGGTGTCGTTGAGATCGCGGCCGATCCGGCTGAGATCGTTGCTGTCGGTACCGACGACCTCGACGTGGACGTTGTCGGCTCCGGTCATTACCTCCCTGATCGCCACGACGCCCTCGACGTCGAGTGCGCGGCGGGCGATCTCCTCGCGCTGGTGGATCGGTGCGGTGCAGACGATCAGGGTGTGTAGCTGGTAGCCGGCAGCCTCGTAGTCCACGTCCACGTCGTACCCGCGGATCACGCCGGCGTCCTCCAGTTTATCGATCCGGTTTCGGACGGTCCGGGCAGAGACCTCGAGTGACTCCGCAATCGTCGTAGCCGACGTATGTCGGGCGTCGTGTTGGAGTGCGTGAATGATGCGCCTGTCGAGGTCGTCTATTGGAGACTCCGACCCGGTCATACCACCCTCTTTGCGGGGTGGGGTAGAAAAGCGGACGGGCCGGGTTGGTGGCTGGTCGGTTCGGATTTCGGCCCGTTTAAGTTCCGGGGGGTACTGGCCGGGGTATGCACGTCGCGTTGGGCGGGACGTTCGACCCGGTCCACGACGGCCACCGCGCGCTGTTCGAGCGCGCCTTCGAGATGGGGGACGTGACCGTCGGACTGACCACCGACGACCTGGCCGACGAGACCCGCCACGTCGACCGCTACGTCCGCTCGTTCGAGGACCGGAAACGGGACTTGGACGCTGAACTGGCGGAGGTTGCGGCGGTACACGGTCGAGACTTCGGGATACGGCCGCTGGAGTCGCCCACTGGCATCGCTACCGAGCCGGGGTTCGATGCCCTCGTCGTCTCCCCGGAGACGCGGGAGGGCGGCGAGCGGATCAACGAGATCCGCCGGGATCGCGGGCTCGACCCTCTCGACATCGAGGTGGTCGACCACGTCGCCGCAGCGGACGGCGAGCGGATCTCTTCGACGCGGATCGTTCGCGGCGAGATCGATCGTCACGGCAACCTCACTCCGGGCCGCGACGGTCGAGGTCCAGAGCGACCCCCGGAACGCGAGTGAGGTTGGACCGTGGGGGGACTGCGCCGACTCACCACGACGGCGGCCGGAACCCTGCGGCGGCTAAGATCGGCTTCCAATGTTGTTGGACGCTGAGCCGGCTCACATCCATCGCGTCGGCGACCCGGGACTGCGATCGTTCCTCGCCCGCGATGAGCGCGCCGGCGTAGAGACTGGCGGCTGCCACCGCTGGTTTCGACCGGTCTGCGTCGGGCGCCTCCGAAAGGAACAGGTCGGCGGCGAACGACCGCGCGTCGGCGCCGAGCTCTAGCCTGTCGGCGCCGCGCTCGATCCGGTTCAGCCACCGTTCGTTGGCGACTCGATCTCGGGCGCGGTACATACTGATCCGTCTGTCGGCGTCGTATAAGAAGCCACCGTGGGCGGGCTCCCGAAGGGAGGCTCGGCGGGTGGCACTCACGCCGACCTCACTGTCGGACGAGCGGCTATTGATCGACGAGGTACAGAACGTACGGCGTGACGGCGGTCAGAGCAACCATCACCCAGTACTCGATCCACCGCTCGCCGAACCTGGTCATATCGACGGTTACCGACCCGTCGGTCGACGCAATCGCGCCCAGAACGAACGCCGCGAACACGCCCAACGCGATCAGTTCGACCAGGACGACTTTGATTGTCAGGGATCTGAGCGACATTCGTGGGTCGGGAGAGAATACCCACAGGGGCCGATTAGTTAGGCGGTACGTATCCGGCTCAGTAAGGCTCACTATGGGTCTCGATGGCCACTCCCCGACCTCAACGCCGATGGCCTCGAACCGCACGCCGCCGTGTGTCCTCCTGACGGCGCGGGCGCCCCACCTGTTGGCCTCGACGAGCCGCCGGACGGTCCGGAGCCGGAGGGCGCGGAACCGCGACGACAACGGAACATTATCAAACCGACGCTGCAAATCCCCCATAGGGGCCCGCTGACGGCCCACAGGCGCGGGTAGCCAAGCTAGGCCAACGGCGCAGCGCTTAGGACGCTGTCCCATAGGGGTCCGCCGGTTCGAATCCGGTCCCGCGCACTCGTCTGGGAACGAAGTGAGCAGCGAGCGCTCACGAGCGGCGAGAACCCTGCGAGGAACGCGCAGCGAACGACGTGAGCGAGCATTTCTCGCTCCGGTTCGAATCCGGTCCCGCGCACTCTCTCCCGGCCGATTTCGGGGTGTGCTGATCCAAGGATGAATCCGGGATACGCGAATCGACTGGAGCGCTGTCCCGGTTTCGATTCAGGGTTGATGGAGTCGGATCGTCCCGCCCGGCCCGAGAAATCGGAAGTCGAATTTAATGCACTCGGCTTTGAACTACGAGTGAATGTACGACCGGATTCTCCTGTCGACCGACGGTAGTGTCGCGTCCGAACGGGCTGAGGCACATGCACTCGACCTCGCAGCCGCACACGGCGCCGTTCTACACGTTCTCTACGTCGTCGACGAGGACGTCGTGACGGCGTACAGCGGCGACGAGTACGTCGACGAGGCCGAAGGCCCCGAACACGGCCTCGAGGAACGCGGCGAGGAGACGCTCTCGGCGCTTCGGCAACGAGCGTCCGAGGCCGGCGTCGACGTCGAGACGGCAATGCACCACGGTCGGCCCGCCGAGACCATCGTGGCGTATGCCAACGACCACGACGCAGATTTGCTCGTGCTCGGCACCAAACGCCGTCCGGACGAATACCGCGCACTGCTCGGAAGCGTCACCGACCGCGTTCTCCGCTTGACGACCCGTCCGGCAACCGTCGTGAAAACCGAAGTCGCCGAGTAGGGGACGGCCGATCGAACCCAGCCATCGGCTGGTGTGAGGCGACTGCGACGGCGTTCGAGGCCGTCGCCGGTCCCGACGTGAGAAGACACGTCGACGCCGACGAGTGGCGCTGCGAGACCGGACCACTCGACCGAAACGTTCGCTACAACCGGGAGACCGGATGCGCTTCTGTACGCCACCGATCGGTACCGTAGAGCGCGTCAGTGCGTGTGCCCGAGCGCCTCGTTGACCTGCCCGTTGAGGTCTGCCAGTTCTGATCTGGCACCCTCGGGGAGTGCGGTGTCTGGTTCGTTGAGCCCGGGCTGTCCGTGTGCGTCTGGGTCGCCGACGATGACGGTCCCGACCATCCCGACGGCCTCGTGGGGCGTACAGAAGTAGTCGTAGACACCGTCGGTCTCGAAGGTTCGTTCGAACGTCGCGCCGTCGTCGGAGAGGAGTTCGGCACTCCAGGAGTCCGCCGCCTCCGGAATTCTGAGAGGCTTCTCGTTGTCGGGATGATAGGCAGTCACGTCGTGGCTGCCGCTGTCGAGTTCCCAAGTGACGGTCCCGCCGGATTCGATCCAGACGAGGTGGGGCCCGTAGTGCTGGCCACTTCCCTCGGTCCGCATCGATACCGTTGCGGTCGCTGACGCTTCCTGTGGCGTACCCTCGTCGTGGTCGTGGCCGTCGTCACTTTCCTCCCCGTCGTGGTGCTCGCCCACCGTTTCGTCGTGGTGCGTCCCCTCCGCCGCGTCGCGATCCGACTCGGTCGGCGTCGAGGTCGGGGTCGCCTCGCTGCCGCCGCCACCGGCGCCAGTACATCCCGCCAGTCCCACGACTGCGGCTGCGCCGGTCAGTTGGAGTATGCGTCGCCGGGTCGCCCGTTGGTGGTAGTTCATCAACAGTCACCTCACACGTGACCATACGCGACATGTGTATAAGCCGCAGTTAGTGATTTTGCGACCCGCAAAATCTCCTCCGTTTTTAAATGGGTCGGCACCAATACCGAACAGAGAATACATGTGTGTGCCCAGAGTCACGGTCTGACGCGACGGAGATCCTCACGCTGCTGGGTGACGAGTACGTCCAGTCCATCCTCGTGGCTACCAGCACGATGCCGAAGTCGGCCAAGGAGCTTAGCGACGAACTCGGGACCGCACGCTCGACCATCTACGAGAGAACCGAGCGGCTGGTTGCCTATGATTTGCTGGTCGAGCGCACGCGCATCGTGGACGACGGGAGCCACCATAGCGTGTACGAGGCCACCGTCGAGCATCTGGACGTTGACCTCGCTGCCGGCCAGTTTCGGATCAACGTCGAAACCAGGGACACGCCGGCCAGCCGGTTCACGAACATCTGGAACGACATCCGGGAGGCCTGAGGATGGTTCATCCTGAACTGGTGATCGCGAAGTCGATCACGATGGGACTGGGGTTCCTGATCGCGTACAAGGCCTACCTGGGGTACCGCGTTCACAACAGCGAGCCGATGCTGTACGTGGCAGTCGGGTTCTTGCTGATTAGCTTCGGGGCCGTCATCGAAGGGGTTCTGTTCGACGTACTGGAGTTTTCGATCTTCCTCGCCGGAGCCGTGGCGACGACCATCGTTGCGGCCGGTATGGGAGTCATCCTGTACTCGCTGTACGCCGAACTGCCCCCGACCTGACGGCGTGTCCGGAAGCCGGTCGGCGGAGGATCCGCTGCAGCAGGTGACCGGCGAGTCGGACTCCAGTCACGCGGACGCGGGACAGCGGCGCCGCCCGGTGTCAGTCGTCGGTCGGCGCCTGGGCGGGCGGTTCGACGTTGAGATTGTGGCTGAACACGTTGTCGGGGTCGTATTCGGCTTTCACCGACTGCAGTCGCGAGTAGCTGTCGCCGTAGACCTTCCGGGTCCAGTTCTCCCAGTCTGCCTCCTCGACGCCGGCGTAGCCCGCGTAGGCGCCTTCGCCGCCGACCTCGCGGAACAGCCTGTCGGTTTCCTGTGCCCACGCTATGTGGTCGGGCGTGTTCGTGTCCTCCCACGCCGCCTCGATGACGATCAGAAACCGCTTGTCCGGCCACGCGTACGCGGCGTCGGGACCGGTGCCGACGGCGCCCCCCATAGACCAGACGCCGACGCCGTCCATCACGCCCGGGGCGGCCTCGGTCCGGTCTACGATCAGGTCGCGCACCTCGTCGGTGAGGTCGTCGACGAACACGGACCGGTTGATGTAGTTCCGTCCCCAGGGGTGCATCAGCGTCCCCACTTCGTGGAGCGCCTCGTACGGTACCCCGTCGCTCGCATCGATCAGCGGGTCGCCGATCTCCCGAAGCGGGGCGACCGTCGCCATCGCTTCCTCGGGGCCGCCGGCGTAACACCCGATCAGTCCGATGGCCGCCTCGCCGTGCAGGTGGTCCGGCATCGGCGGGATCGCCGGGATCTCGCCGTAGTTGACGATCGTGGTCAGTTCTGCGGGGGCGTCGGCCGCGAACTCGCGGTACGTCCGGAGTACCTCGTCGGCCATGTCGGCCGGATAGAACACGTTCAGCGCGCCGACGATTGGCCCGACCTCGTAGAGGTCGAACTCGAAGGTGGTGACGACCCCGAAGTTGCTGTCGCCGCCGCGCATCGCCCAGAACAGGTCCTGATTGGTGTCCGGCGACGCCTCGATAACGTCGCCGCCGGCAGTTACGACCTCCATAGAGCGGAGTGCGTCGACCGAGAGGCCGTGTTTGCGGCGGATCCATCCGACGCCGCCACCGAGGGTCGTTCCGGGCATCCCGACACAGCCGGCGCTGCCGGTCGGCATCGCTAACCCGTACTCTTGGGTCTCCGCAAGAACGTCCTCGGTCCGGGTGCCGGGGCCGACCTCGGCGATCTGTCGCTCCGGGTCGACCGCGACGTCGTCGAGTTCCGAGAGATCGACGACGAGTCCGTTGTCGACGACGGCGTCGCCGGCCTGCTGGTGGGCGCCACCCCGGACGGACAGTTCGAGGTCGTGCTCGCGAGCGAAGTCGATGGCCGTCGCGACGTCTCGGCTCCCGGCGACCCGTGCGACCACTGCCGGATACCTGTTGACGAGTCCGTTCCAGACGTCGCGAGCGTCGTGGTACTCCGGGTGATCGGGGAGAATGAGATCCCCATCCAGACTCCGTGAGAGTTCGCCGACCGCCTCCTCGCCTAGCTCCGATACTGTGCTCAGTGGGTGTCTGTGAGACGACATCGCAACATACAATCACGTTATGCGCCGGTACCTAATTCCATCGCCTACGCCTCCAGCCCGGAGTGGGACGCCGCTGCACGCCCCGGGGCCACAGCGGGGCGTCCGGGGGGGAGCCGCCGCCGCACACGACGCCACCGCCGCGGCGCTGTATCGAGGGCAGGGGCGGGCAAGGCACCCGCGGAGTATGCGGTGGGAGGCCGAGCCTGGGGGATGGCACACGTTTTTGCGCCCGCGACTGCAATCTGGCGTATGCCCGAGCCCACAGCTCACCACGTCGGGATCACGGTATCTGACCTCGACCGCGCGGTGGCGTTCTACACCGAAACCTTCGGCCTCGACGTGATCGCGGAGTTCTCCGTCGGGGGCGAGGCGTTCGCCGACGCTGTCGACGTCGACGGCGCGACCGGATCGTTCGCACACCTCGACGCCGGCGGCATCCGGGTCGAGGTGGTCGAGTACGACCCTGAGGCGGCCGCCGACGAGCCGCCGGAACTGAACCGCCCGGGCGCGGTCCACCTCGGGCTGGCTGTCGCCGACCTGGACGCGTTCTACGGGACCCTCGACGATGGCGTCCGAACCCTCAGCCGGCCCCGGACGACCGAAAGCGGGACGCGGATCCTGTTCGTGCGGGATCCGGAGGGGAATCTGATCGAGGTGCTGGAGTCGTAGCCCCGGGGCGAGCGTCAGTCGGCGTCTGACGCCGCCAGGCGGGCCGCAAGGTTTCGGAGCGTCGCCTCCAGCTCCCGGCGGTTGAACGGGTCGGTCAACGGCGCGAGCAGCCACTGGACCGGTCGCGGGAGCCCGAGGTCGTAGGTGGCGGTGTAGGTGAGACGGGTCCCGCCGTCGACCGGCTCGAAGTCCCACTCGATCCGCCCGTCGATGTCGCCGGAGAGCTCGAAGACGATCCGTTCCGGCGGGTCGTGGACGACGCCCCGCACCTCCCCCTCGAAGGAGAGCCCGAACAGCCGGTAGGTGTAGGTGGCGCGCTTGCCCCCGTTGTCGAGAACGCCGACAGTCTCGACCCCGGAGAGCCGCGGGGAGATTCGGCCCTGATTCTCGGGGACGTCCATGTACTCGAACACCGCTTCCGGCGGCCGGTCGATGACGGCCCGGACTGAGGCTTTCACACGCGCACGTTCGGGCTCCATCGATAAAGTCGTAGGGCCGGGTCGGCCCCGGCGTCGGGTGGGGCTTTTCCCTGCGGACGCCCTGAAGACGGTAATGGCGACGCGCGAGGAGCGGTCGACGGACGCGGCAGCCGAGAGTGACCCGGCTGCGGATGGGGACGGCGCGGATCCGGTGGCCGACGCCCCCGACAGCAGCGAGACCGAGACCGATCGGCGAGGCGTCGGCGCTGCGGAGCCCGCGCCCGTAGGCCCCACTGCCGACGTCCCAGCGGTGGCCGTCTCGGGGCTCTCGAAGCGGTTCGGGAGCGGGCCGGACGCGGTGACGGCGGTCGACGACGTCTCCGTCGAGATCGAGGCGGGCTCGGTCGTCGGGCTGCTCGGCCCGAACGGTGCGGGGAAGACGACGCTCATCAAGTCGATTCTCGGTATGGTGCTCCCCGACGAGGGGTCGGTCCGACTGCACGGCATCGACGTTCGCGAGGAGCCCCGGGCGGCGTACGCACACGTCGACGCGATGCTTGAAGGCGCACGCAACGACTACTGGCGGCTGACGGTCCGTGAGAACCTCCGGTACTTCGCGGCGGTCGGCGGCGTCGACCCCGACTCGGTTGCGGAGCGTCACGACCGGTTGCTCGACCGGTTCGGGCTGGAATCGAAGGTCGACACGCCGGTCCGGAACCTCTCGCGGGGGATGAAACAGAAGGTGTCGCTCGCGAGCGTGCTCGCAGGCGGCGCCGATGTGGTATTCCTCGACGAACCGACGCTCGGCCTCGACGTTGAGAGTTCGCGCACGCTTCGGGCGGAGCTGAGACGGATCGCCGAGGAACGTGGGCTGACCGTCGTCGTGAGCAGCCACGACATGGACGTCGTCGAGGCGGTCTGCGATAGGGTACTGATACTGGCTGACGGCCGGATCGTCGCCGACGACAGCGTGGAGGCGTTGCTCGCCGACAACGGTCGCCACAGCCTCCTGATCGCGAGTCGCGACCTGAGTCCGGCGGTGGTCGCCGACCTCCGGCGGGACTTTGAGGTCGCTGGGGTCGACGACGGTGGCGGGCGCACGCGGATCGAGGTCGCCGCCGACAGCGACGACGTCTATGCGCTGATGCGACGGCTCCGGGAGCACGGCGTCACGCTCGACGGTCTGGACACGATCGAACCGGACCTCGAAGACGTGTTCGTGGATCTGACCCGCGACCGCGAGGGGTCCCGGTAGATGAGCCGGCAGCCGGAGACCGGGAGTCGGGGGCCGGAGACCGGGAGCCGGGGGGCGCGACCCGCGGGGTATTACCGGCTTGCGCGGGCGGTCCTCTACCGGGAAGCCGTGTTGTTCGTCCGCTACCCGGCCAACGCGATCGGCGGGGTAGTGATCGCGGTGTTTTTTTTCGGGGTACTGTTCTACGGCGGTCGGATGGTCGCCGGTCGGGCGCTGACAGACTCCATCGAGGGGATCATCGTGGGCTATTTCCTGTGGACCCTCTCGGTGGGTGCGTACTCCGCCATCTCGAACGACATCGGCAGCGAAGTCCAGTGGGGGACCTTAGAGCGCCACGTGATGACTCCGTTCGGGTTCGCGCCGGTGGCGCTACTGAAAGGCGTCGCGAAGCTCGTGCGGACGTTTCTGACCTCGGGGATCATTCTGGGCGTGATGCTCGCCGTGACGGGGACCACGCTCGAACTCAACGTGATCACGATCGTGATTGTCGCGGGGCTGTCGATCACCTCGGTTCTGGGGTTGGGGTTTGCCGCCGGCGGGATCACGCTGCTGTACAAGCGGATCGGCAACTGGCTGAACCTGCTACAGTTCGGGTTCGTGGTGCTCGTCTCGGCGCCGTCGCTGGACGTGGGGTGGCTGCGGGTTCTCCCGCTGGCTCACGGCAGCGGCCTCCTCCAGCGGGCGATGGTGGACGGCACTCGAATCTGGGAGTTTTCCATCACTGATCTCGGGTTGTTGGTGGCCGTCGCCGTCGGCTACCTCGGAGCCGGCTACGTAGTCTTCCAGTACGCGACGCGTCGGGCCCGCCGTCTGGGCGTGCTCGGCGACTACTGATCGCCGGTGCGCGATTGGCGGTCGCCGGATCGCGGGGGGGATCGCTCGCGGACCCGAACGCATTCAAGTACATCGGGTCACAGAGGGCGGTATGGAGCTGACACCCAGCCTCGATGGCCGGACGGCGCTCGTGACGGGGAGTGCGACTCGGGTCGGCCGCGAACTGCTCTTGACACTGGCGGCGTGTGGCGCCGATGTGGCCGTGCATTACCGGACGAGCGAGGACGCCGCCGAGGCGACCGCCGAGGAGGCACGGGAGTACGGCGTCGAAGCGACGACTGTCGCAGGAGACGTGACCGATCCGGACGCGGTCGACGCGCTGTTCGACGACGCCGAGTCCGCCCTCGGAACGGTCGACGTGCTCGTCAACAACGTGGGGAACTTCGACCCAAGACACTGGTCGGAGATCGAGTGGCCCGCGTGGCGCGACGCCGTCGAAAGCACGTTTTACGGGACTGTCCTCTGCTCGCGCCGTGCGCTCGAGGGGATGCGCGAGCAGGGGTGGGGTCGGATCGTCAACATCGGCTTCGCCGACAGCGATCGGATGCACGCCCACCCGGTCAACTTCCCCTACTTCGTCGGTAAGACGGGGGTGGTTATGTTTACCCGGATGCTCGGAGCGGACACGCAAGACGACGGGATCACGGTCAACGCGGTCTCGCCGTTCGCCGTCGAGAACACAGTTTCGGACGTCTCGTCGTTCCCACGGGGGCGGGCGGCACGCTTCGAGGAGATCGCTGCGCCGCTGCTTTTCTTCCTCGGGGACCACGCTGGGTACATCAGCGGCGAGAACGTGGCGGTCGACGGCGGGCGGCTTCCGGAGCGGTGAGCGCGGGCCAAGCGGGGGGTGGCGCGCTACCGTCCTGTTCCGCCAGACGCCTCGGGTAGCCCCCGGGAGAAGTAGGCGGCGGCGCCCGGGTCCGACGGCAGGACTTCGAGTCCTACGGCACCGCACCGATCGCAGGCCTCCAAGTCGTCGGGGACCGCATAGACCGTGCCACAGTCGGGGCACGCAAGATACTGAAGTCCAAGCATTGCTGTATCAAGTCGCGCTGGCGGCAAAACCGTGTCGCTCGGTGGAGCCGATTAGGGCGGCTCAGGTGGCCGAATCGACGCGGTCGGCACGTTCGGTGGTGGGTTCGACGCCGACAAACTCGAACCGGGCGCCGCCCGCATCGCTACTGGTGAGCCGTACGTCCCACCCGTGAGCCGCAGCGATCCGAGAGACGATCGCCAGTCCGAACCCGCTGCCCTCCTCGGCGGTCGTATATCCGGGCTCGAACACGGACTCGCGGGCGTCCGCCGGGACGCCGGGGCCGTCGTCGGCGACGTAGAATCCCGCCCCGTCGTCGAGGGATCCGACCCTGACGCGTACGCCCTCGCCGGCGTGGACGACCGCGTTGCGCAGCAGGTTCTCGAGCAGGCGGCGCAGCCGCCCGGCGTTGGCCTCGACCGTCGGCGAGGCCGCCACCGAAAACTCCGCCGCATCGATCCCGACACTCTCCCACGCGGTCCGAGCCACGGTGCGGAGGTCGGTCGGCTCCGTCACCGCGACGGCGTCGCCCTCACGGGCGAGCGTCAGGAGGTCGTCGAGCATCCGCTCGAAGCGGTCGTGAGCGTCGTCGAGCTTCTCGAAGAACTCCGGATCGCCGGTCTCTCTGGCCAGTTCTGCGGCGGTCTGTGCGGTCGTCAGCGGCGTCCGGAGATCGTGCGAGGCCACGGAGACGAACTCCTCTAACCGCTCGTTCTTCCGCGCCAGTTCCTCTCGCCGCTGCCGCTGTGAGGTGATATCGCGGAGGATGCCGGCACAGCCGCGATACTCCGTCTCGAAGGGCAGCGGCGCGAGGTGGTCCCGACACGGAATCAGGTCGCCCTCCTTGGTCCGAATCTCGATCTCGAACCGCTCGGTGTCGGGGCCCGAAGCAGACACCACCGACCGTAGCGCCTCGTTTGCCTTCTCGACGCTCTCGTCGGTCTTGACCACCGAGGGCTCGACCCCAACGAGTTCCTCGCGGTCGTAGCCCGTGATCTCGGCGAACGCCTCGTCGACGTACGCAAACCGACCCTCGGCGTCGACCACGTACGTGGGATATCCGAGCGCCTGGAGCACGGCGGAGTATCGCTCCGTGTCGAGGCCGTTGTGGTACTCTCGTACCGCGTGCCTGACGCGGTTCGCCAACCGCTCGTGCTGCTCGGGGCCGCCTTTTTGAAGATAACCGGTGACGCCCGCGTTGATCGCCCGGCTCGCGATCGACTCGCTGCCCTTCCCGGTGTACAACAGGAACGGCAGGTCGGCGTACCGATCCCGAACCTGCGACAGCAACTCCAGCCCGTCGACATCGGGCATTTCGTAGTCGCTAACGATGCAGTCGAACGACTCGGCTCGGATGCGCTCTATCGCCGCTTTGGGCTGCTCGACGGTCGTGATGTCGACAGAGGGGAGCTCGCGGGTCAGAAACGCCTCGGTCACGTCCAGAAACGCCCGGTCGTCGTCGACGTGAAGCAGACGGATTCGATCGGGTCTGTATCGGTGTTCAGTTCCGTCCGACATTGTGTGCGCGCACGTACGTACGCGATAATAAAACTCTCTTACCCTAAGAGGTTAGGTCGCGTTGATCGACCGGAGGGGGTGGCGACCGGGTCGCCGAAGAGGAGGGTCGGTCCCGAACGTCGCTCACGAACGCGGGTCATCGCGGGCCGTCCCCGAACCGTGTCGCCTCGGCGGCGTCCGGGTCTGGGTCGTCGATGTCGAGGAGGGACGCGCTCCGTTCCCAGAGCCGCCCGGCCGCCCCGGAGTCACGCGCGGCCGGCGACGGGGTCTCTGGAGTCTGCCCCGAGAAATACCGTCCGGAGACGCCGTCGGTCCGGGGCGATACCCCGAGAAACAGAAGCGCTGCCGCGCCGTCGGCGACCGACGTGACTCCGGGGACCGAATCGAACAGCCGGACCAGCGACGGAAGGGGCCTCGGGAGGAACCGGCTGAACCCGCTGCCCGGGATCGCTCCCGGGTGAACGGTGTTGGCAGTGATCGCCCGATCGGCGGCGGCGAACCGGCGGGCGAGTTCGTTCGAAAAGAGCACATTCGCGAGTTTGGAGTGGCTGTAGGCCCAGGTGCCCGAGTATCCGTCGAGGGTCGTGGTTCGGTCGAGATCCAGCTCGGCCCCCCGGTGAGCCGCCGACGCGGTCGTAACCACGCGGGCGCCCTCCCGAAGGTGGCTGAGAAGTTCGGCCGTCAGCAGGAACGGCGACAGGTGGTTGACGTGGAACGTCCGCTCGACGCCGAGCCCGGTGTGTCGGCCCTCCCGAAAGAAGCCGCCGGCGTTGTTGTAAAGCAGGTCCACCCCCTCGGTCTCGGCGCGGACAGTCGCTGCGAGTTCCCGGACCGACGCCCGGTCGGTGAAATCTGCCGGCACGAACGTCGCGTCCGCGCCGACGGCCTCGAGTTCCGCAACAACGGCCGCCCCGGCGTCGCGGTCGCGGCCGTGGACGATCACGTCGGCACCCAGCCGTCCCAGCGCCACTGCCGCGGCGCGGCCGATACCGCTCGTCGATCCCGTGACGACCGCCTGCGTTCCCGTGCAGTCGACGTCCGCGACGCCGGCACGGGCTTCCGGAGGTGGTTCCATACGGACGAGACGGTATCGACGGTCAAAAACGCCCCGCGCAGAACGCTGTCGCACCCTCCGGATCACCGCCGACGGCGGACCTCATCGGTCCGGCGCTCGCCGAGAAATAAGGCGGTTCAAAAGGTTATCGGCCGAAAATCTTCCGAATCGGTCGTACTTATTTATACGATGAGACCGTATCCGGTGACGTATGTCTGGATTCAGCGTATTGGACGGACTCGCCGTACCGCTGCAGCAAACGCAGGCCGACGCGGCCACGGAGATCGCGAGTAACACGCTGCTCGCTTCGTCGCTGTGGGTCAACGTCGCTCTCGCCGGGCTGTCGGCCCTGTTGTTCGTCTATATGGGGCGGAACATAACGAACGGACGAGTGAAGGCCATCTGGGGCGCGACGCTGATGATCCCGCTGGTGTCGATCTCGAGCTACCTCGGACTTCTGTCCGGGCTCACAGTCGGGTTCATCGAGATGCCGGCAGGCCACGCGCTCGCCGGTGAAGTGATACTCAGCCAGTGGGGTCGGTATCTCACGTGGGCGCTGTCGACGCCGATGATCCTGTTGGCGCTCGGCCTGCTCGCCGACGTCGATATCGGTAGCATCTTCACTGTCATCGCCGCCGACATCGGGATGTGTATCACCGGCCTCGCGGCCGCGTTGATCACGTCGTCGTACGGGCTCCGGTGGGCATTTTACTTCGTCAGCTGTGCGTTCTTCGTTGCCGTGTTGTACGCTCTGGTCGCCCAGTGGCCCGACGCCGCTGCTGAGGCCGGCACCAGTGAGATCTTCAGCACGCTGCGGGCGCTCACGATCGTGCTCTGGCTGGGCTACCCCATCATCTGGGCTGTCGCTCCCGAGGGCCTGGCGCTCATCCCCGTCGGCATCTCCTCGTGGGGGTACTCCGCACTGGACGTGTTCGCGAAATACATCTTCGCGTTCCTCCTGATCCGCTGGGTCACAAACAACGAGTCGTCGATCCGCGACTTCGCCATCACCGGTAGCAGTGGCGGCGCCGCACCCGCAGACGACTGAGACGGACTGCTGTAGTCGATTACCGGTCAGCACCGAACCGGACCGGCGGTGGTCGTTACACTGAACGGTGTGAGACGAACGGCCGCGTCAACCGGCTTGTCGTGTCAGTAACACGCCCGTGGCGTCGCAGACCCGACTGATCGAAGCCGCGTCTCCACAAACCACTTATACTATCACTTTCGAGTGAGGGGTATGATAGAATCGCTACAGTTGTCGCTCGATCCCACGCAGCTCGGCATCGAGTTCGGGAGCGGTGCGGTCGTCGGCGGCATCGTCGGATTTGCGGCTAAAAAAGTCGCCAAAGTCATCGCCGTGCTCGTCGGGTTGGAGTTGGCGCTATTCAAGTTCCTCGAATCCCGGGGCATCCTGTCGGTCGACTGGGAACGGCTGAGCGCGGGGGTTCTCGAGAACGCGCAGGTGGCAGCCGACGGCACGCCGCCTGACTGGATCTCGACGATCCTCTCGACGCTGTCGATCTCGGCCGGATTCACCGGCGGGTTCCTGGCGGGCTTCAAGAAGGGATAGCCACCGGCTACCGGGTGCTGAGTTCGTCTTTGTCCTTGATCACCCGGGTCTCGGCTTCGCCGGAAGTCAGCTCGTTGACCAGGTCGTAAAAGTCGTTCCGCATCCCTGCGGGGAACGTCACGACGCCGACCCACGACCCGTTGGGCTGCCACTCCTCGCGTTCTAAGTCGCCGTACTGTCGGACTTGTGCCTGGGCGCTGCCGGCGTAGTCGGCGGGGACCTGGACCGCAACGGTCACCTCGTCGAATCGGATGGGGATCACCGGCCGGAGCGCGTCGAGGGCGTCGTCGACCTGCGTCTCCACCGGCTCCATCGGGTCGACCTGGAACCCCGCCTCCTCTAAGGCGCGCTCGATCCGGTCGGGCGGGTGCGGGGCATTGTCCATCTGCGGGTTGACCGCGTTCCGCGCGATCCGGTTTATGAGTCCCTTTCGCTTCTGTTCTTGCATCTCCCGCCGCTGCTCGGCGGTGATCTGTATCTCGCCGTCGCGGACGACCTGTGGGATGATCTCTAAGGGGTCGGTTGTCCCGAACACCGTTTCGAGATCCGACTCGGCGGGTCGGTCTCCCCGGGAGGCATCGGAGAAGACGTCCTCGGCCGCGATGACGTCCGCTAACTCACCCTCGAACTCGCCGCGCTTCATCCCGAGGGCCGCGTCGGGGTCCACGAGGACCTCGAACCGCTCGCCGTGCGATTCGAGTCTGGCCGTCACAGCTTCATCGAGCGAGATCATACCGCTATCTACTGGCTCGGAGGTAAAAAGCCCTCCCTGCCGGGGCGATCGGTCCCAACACAGGGGCCGCAGCGACGGGGTTGAATCGCGTATTGTGACCCCGCAAGTGGGGTCCTGCTCGGTGATACGGTGAGCGTGACCGCTCGGGGCCGGCGGGCGACGACTCCCGATACAGCCGGCGCGACTGACGGCGACACCGCAACGCCGCCCGCGTCGTCTGCTGTGACCGTCGCACGGAGGGTCTCACGACCCGGCGGGAGACTGCTCGGCGGCGGCTCACCGAACGCCAGCCGTTGACGAGCCGAACCGTCGGCTCCGCGGGGCTTGGCGGCGTCGAAATAGAAAACGAGTAGGCGATATCGGGGCCGTGACGGCCGTCAGGTGGCGGATCAGGCCGCCAGCTGCTCGATGATCCCGACCAAATCAGACTTGTCTTGAACGCCGACGACGCGTTCGGCCTCCTCACCGTCTTTGTAGAACGCCAGCGTGGGCACCGACCGAACGCCCGCGTCCTGGGCGACCGCCCGCAGGTCGTCGATGTCGACTTTCAGGACCGTCGCGCCGGTCTCCGCCGCAATCTCCTCGACGGTCGGTTCGAGCATCTTGCACGGGCCACACCACTCCGCGTGGAAATCGACGAGCACGACGTCGTGCTCCGCCAGCAGCTCTTCGAGGTGGTCTTCGCTTTCGACGTGGATCGGCGCGCCGGTCGACTCTGGTGTACTCATCACCTGTACGTTGGGCGGGCAGCCTCTTACTTATTTCGAGGGTGGGACCACGGCCCGCACGACCGTCCGGGTCCGGCGGGCCGAGGCGTCCACCGGAACGCGTTGTGCGCCCGCGAGAGTTGCTACTCGTCAGGGGTGGACCGTCCCGTCACCGCGTACTCGAGCAGCACACCGTCGTCGATCCGTCGGACGTCTTCGAGAGAGAGGTTGGGGAACGACTCCACGAAGCCGTCGCCGTCGGCGAGGGTCGGTGCGTCCCGGCCGCCGACGACCACCGATCCGACGTACACCGAGAGCTCGTCGACCGCCCCGGCGGCGAACAGCGAGTAAATGATCTCCCCGCCGCCCTCGACCATCAGGGTCTCGACACCCCGAGCCGCAAGTTTCGGGAGCGCGTCCGCAAGCGCAACCCGGTCGTCGCCGGCCACCACGACTTCCGCACCCGCCTGGCGGAGCGCCTGCCGTCGCGAGTCGGCCGCGGCGGACGAGACGACAACGTACGTCGTCGCCTCGCTGTCGAGAATCCGCGCGTCGACCGGGGTCCGCCCGGAGGAGTCGACCACCACGCGGGCCGGGTTCGCGGGCGCGCCACGGTCAGTTCGGGCCGCCCGGAGCGACGAATCGCCGACCGTGAGGTGGGGGTCGTCGGCAAGCACCGTTCCGACGCCCACGAGCACCGCGTCGGCGGCGGCGCGGAGCCGGTCCACCCGAGTGAAGTCCTCGGGGCCGCTGATCCGAACCTGCTCGCGGCGGCGCGTCGAGAGCTTGCCGTCCGCGCTCATCGCGGCGTTGACGAAGACGTGCATACCCACAGGTGGCACCGGCGGATCAAGCGGGTTTCGGTGCGTCGGGTCGGAGTCGTATCGGATGGACTTATGTGCGAAAGCGTGCAGAGTGAAACAACGATGCCGCCCAAGATACTGATGCTGGGGTGGGGGTTCCCGCCGAACGTGAGCGGCGGGCTCGACACGCACGTCGGAGAGCTGTTCGACGGGATGCGGGACCGCGGGGTCGACGTCGAACTGGTGTTGCCGGCGGAGTACGCCCCCGAGGACCGGGACGGAATCGTCGACGTCCCGACCGGCGACGGCGACATCATCACCCGCGTGGGGCGGATGAGCGAGACGGTCGCGGAGCGCGCCGCGGACGCCGACGTCGTCCACACCCACGACTGGTTCGGCTACGGCCCGGGGTCGCGGGCGAAAGCGAGCGCCGACGTGACGTGGGTGTCGACGTTCCACTCGCTGTCGACCGACCGGAACCTCGACCCGCCACGGCGTGAGGTCGAGACCGAACGCCGGCTCGCACAGCGCGCAGACCACCTCATCGCGGTCAGCGAACTCACCGCCGCGGACGTCAGAGAACAGTACGGTGGCGATCCGACCGTGATCTACAACGGCTTCTCGGAGTGTACCACGACCGGCCGCGAGTTCAAATCCGAACTCGGGATCGACGGCGAGATGCTGTTCTTCGTCGGCCGACACACCGACCAGAAGGGGATCGCCCACCTGGTGTACGCGATGGAACGTCTCAACCGCGACGACGTCACCCTGGTGATCGGCGGGTCGGGCCACCTGACGGACCAACTCAAGCGGTTCGCGGAGCTGCTCGGGGTCGACGACCGGATCGAATGGGTCGGGTACGTTCCGGAGACCGACCTCGGCGATTACTACGCCTCCGCGGACCTGTTCGTGTCGCCGTCGCTGGCGGAGCCGTTCGGAATCACGATCACGGAGGCGCTGTCCGCGGGGACGCGGGTGGTCGCAACCGAGAGCGGCGTCACCGAGGTGCTTCCCGAAGACTCGGTCGTCGAAGTGCAGCCGGACTCGAAGTCCATCGCCGCCGGGATCGGGCGGGCGCTCGAACTCGAAGGGGTACCCGAGTACGAACCGATCACGTGGGCGGAGGTCGTCGACGAGACCATCGCGTTCTACGAAGCGGTCGTGTAGCGGCAGGCGGCACCGCAGCCGCGGCCAGCCGCACTCCGTCGCCCACCACCAGTCACCGCAGGATGCGGACGTCGGACACGGGCTCGGGGTGTCTGATCCGGTACCCGTCGGCGGTCGCCGACAACCCCGGGCTCTGCGTTGTCTCGCCGGCGGCCTGGTAGGGGCTGTCGCTTCCGGTGCCCTGATACGGGCTGTCGCTTTCCCCGCTCCGGTAGGGGCTCTCGCTTCTCGCAGTCTGAGAAGAGTCGTTCTCGGCACGCTGATACGGGCTGTCCGTGGCAGCCGGCTGGTACGGACTGTCCGTCGGCGCCGACTGGTAGGGGCTGTCCGGGCTAGCCGACTGGGAGGCGCCGTCGCGGTTGAAGTCCTCCGGGGGGAGGTAGATCCGCTCGCCGGAGTCAGACCGGACGACCACGGCGGTGTCGCGGTCGCCGGACATCGTGATCACGGTCTCGCCGTCCTCGATGGTCACCGAGACGGAGACGCGGTCGTCGGTGGACCCCCCGTCGGTTTCGGCGGGGCCGTCTGGCGATGGCGTCATACCGAACAGGTCGGCGGCCACGTACTTATACTTCGTCACACGGGCCGACGCCATCGTCTTCACACGCGGAACGACCCGCGTGATCGTTCCCTGGATATCAAGTAGGGGGACCACGAACTGATAGTATGGATATTCGGGATGCGACCACGGACGACATCGACGCGATCCGCCGGGTCGCGGCCGATTCGATGCGGACATCGTACGATCACGTCATCGATGAGGAGACGATCACGGCGGCCGTCGACGAGCTGTACAGCGCCGACCGACTGACCGACGCCCTGGGCGACGAGAACGCGGTGTTCGTCGTTGCGGTCGACTCGGGCTCGGTGGTCGGCTTCGCACAGAGCGAAGTCTCGGAGGGCCGCGAGTCGGTGGGATATCTCGACTGGCTCCACGTGGTCCCCAACCACCGCGGGGGCGGGATCGGCTCGCAGCTACTCGCGCGGCTCAAACAGGAGCTGATCGCTGCCGGCGTCGACCGACTCGAAGGGCGAGTCCTGGGGGAGAACCAGTCGGGCGTGTCCTTCTACGAGGAACAGGGGTTCAGCGAAGTCGGGACCCGGACGGTAAAGATCCACGGCGAGTCCTTCGAGGAGCACGTGTACACGACGTTCCTGGAGGATACCGACTCCGATCCGAGCGGGCTGGTGGAACGGGAGATCGACGGCCAAACCGTCTACGTCGCCTACGACGAGTCCGCCCGCGGGTCGAAGTCGCCGTTCTTTGCGGTCTACCTCGACGAGACCCGAACGCGCCCCTACGGATGGATGTGCGGCGGTGACGAAGGCTTCGACGTCGCGATGGACACGATGGAGCGGCTGGAGTGCAACAGGTGCGGCAACCGCCGGAAAGCGGCGCGGTGGGACGCCGCGTATCTGTAGTCGGGCGCGGCGCGGAAACGGGCCTCAGTCGCCGCCCGCTTGCTGCTGAATGTCGCTGACGACGTCGGGGTTCCGGAGCGTCGTCGTGTCGCCGAGCTCGTCGCCGTTTGCGATCTCCTCGAGCAGCCGGCGCATAATTTTTCCCGAGCGCGTCTTCGGGAGTTCGGGCGTGAACGTCACCGACTCGGGCCGCGCGATCGGGCCGATGGCGTCCTCGACGCCCTCGACGATCCGGTCGCGCATCTCCGTGGTGCCGTCGTAGCCGTCCTCGAGGATGACGTACGCGTAGACCGCCTCGCCCTTGATGTCGTGGTCGCCACCCACGACCGCGGCCTCCGCGACCCCCTCGACGCCGACGATTGCAGACTCGATCTCCATCGTCCCCAGACGGTGCCCGGACACGTTGATCACGTCGTCGACGCGCCCCAGGATCGTGATGTAGCCGTCGTGGCCGATCTTCGCGCCGTCCTCCGGGAAGTAGACCCACTCGTCGGCGTCCGGGTCGGAGTACGCATCCCAGTACTCGTTGATGAACCGCTCGTCGTTCCGGTAGAGCGTCCGCAGCATCCCGGGCCAGGGGCGGTTGACCGTGAGATACCCCGCTTGTCCCCCGTCGACCTCGTCGCCGTCGTCGTCGACGACGCGCGCGTCGATCCCCGGCAGCGGTGGTCCCGCCGACCCGGGCTTCATAGTCCCGATCCCCGGCAGCGTCGACACCATCATCCCGCCGGTCTCGGTCTGCCACCAGGTATCGACGATCGGGCACTCCTCACCGCCGATGTGCTTGTAGTACCACTTCCACGCGCGCGGGTTGATCGGCTCACCGACCGTTCCCAGCAGCCGGAGGCTGGAGAGATCGTACGCGCCGGGGTACTCCTGACCCCACTTCATGAACGCCCGGATCGCTGTCGGGGCGGTGTAGAACACGTCGACGGCGTACTTCTCGACGAGCTCCCACAGCCGGCCGCGGTCGGGATAGTCCGGGGTGCCCTCGTACATCACCGTCGTCGTTCCGAGCGCGAGCGGGCCGTAGACGATGTAGGAGTGGCCCGTGATCCACCCGATGTCAGCCGAACACCAGTAGGTGTCTTCAGGCTCGAGATCCAAGACGGAGTGAGAGGTCCACGCCGTGTACGCGAGGTAGCCGCCAGTGGTGTGTTTCACCCCCTTCGGCTTCCCGGTGGTGCCGGAGGTGTACATCAAGAAGAGCATGTCCTCGGCGCTCCGCTCGACCGGATCGACTCGGTCACCCTGGTGATCCGCCAGGAGGCCGTCCCAGTCGTGTTGGTTGGCCTTCAGCTCGTGGCCGAAGCCGTCGTCGCCGAGGCGGTCGACGACCACCGTCGCGTCGACGCCGTGGTCGACGTTCGACAGCCCCTCGTTGGCCTTCGACTGATGATCGAGGGGGTCTCCGCGGCGGTAGTAGCCGTCACAGGTAATCAGATATCGGGACTCGGCGGCGTTCATCCGGGTGGCGAGCGCCTCCGCTGAAAAGCCCGCGAAGACCACCGAGTGAGGCGCGCCGATCCGAGCGCAGGCCAGCATCGCGATCGGCAGTTCCGGTACCATCGGCATGTACAGCGTGACGACGTCGTCCTCTTCGACGCCGAGATCGCGGAGGGCGGCAGCGAACTCGTTGACCTCGCGGTAGAGGTCTTGGTAGGTGTACGTGCGTGTCTCCCCGTATTCGCCTTCCCACTTGATCGCGACGCGGTTCTTGTCGCCGTTCTCGACGTGGCGGTCGATGCAGTTGTACGACGCATTCAGCGTGCCGTCGGCGAACCACTCGTAAAACGGCTCTTCGGAGTCGTCGAGTACCTGGGTGTACTCCTCGTCCCAATCGAGGAGGTCTGCGGCGCGGGTCCAACACTCCGGCCACTCCGCCTCGAACTCTTCGTAGATCGACTCGTCCGCGACGTTCGCCTGCTCGACGAATTCGTCGCTGGGCTCGAACGCATCCTGCTCGGCCAGTCGCGCCTCGAGTTGTCCGTCACCGCTCTCGTCGTCTGCCATATCCATACTTATTATTCGAACACCGGGGCATAAATCCCGGCGACGGGTCGGTGGCACCCCGACCGTGGCGGCCTCGCCGTGGGCGGGCCAGCGACGGCGATTCCACGCGGGTGAGAATCGTCGCGTACGTTTTTGTGGTCGACTCCCACGGGTCGAGTATGTCTGGCGCGTCGATCCGTCGTGGTCGAGCGGGGGACCCGATCACAGCCACTCGACGCCGGTTCCTGCTTGCGAGTGTGGGTGCGGCGACCGTCTCGGCTGCCGGGTGTCTCGGCGGTTCCGGGGGGTCCGATCCTCCGGACGCCGTTACCGTCCCCGAGGGAGCGACGTGCGACGTCTGTGGGATGGTGATTCGCCAGCACCCGGGGCCGACAGCCGAGATCTTCTACCGGGACCGGGACCCGAACGGCCACGACAATCCGGCTCGGTTCGACAGCGTGTGGGAGGCCTATCAGTACGAGTTCGAGAAGGACGGTGCCGACTGGGAGGACGTCGCCTTCTACGTCACCGACTACTCGGCTGTGACGTACGAGACGTCCACAGACGGAAGCGACACGCTGATCTCACGCCACTACGAGGCACCGGCGTTCGCCGCCGTGAGCGACGTCGTCTACGTCGCCAACTCCGAGGTCAAAGGCACGATGGGGCGGGATCTGCTCGGGTTCTCAGACCGGAGTGACGCGGAGGCGTTCCAGTCGGAGTGGGGCGGGTCGATCACGTCACACGACGGTGTCACGCCCGAGATCGTCGCCGGGCTCGGGCGGTAATGGCGCTTCTCTCACCGACCGCAACCCAGTGGCTCACTGTTGCTGTGACAGGTGTCGTCGCACTCGCCAGCGTCTCGTTCGCGGTGACGCCCGCGGGCGGGGAGTCGCTTCGCCCTGTCGACGCCTCCGAGACGCTGACGGTTGGCGGTACCGGCGTCGACCAGCGCCGCGCCGAGAGCGAGGGGTTCGTGCTCCCTCGGGCGCAGGTGTTTTACTCCGGATACCGGTACGTCGTCAGCTACGTGGGCGTCGGGACCGCAGCGAGCGTTCTCGCAGACGGCAGCGCCCGGCGGCAGTTCGGCGACCCGCTGGCCGTATACGTCTCTGATTTCTCCGGCGTTTCGCCGGCGCTCACCGACCGAGGGTACGTCGTCCCCCAAGGGGGCCGGCACGTCGGGTGGACACCCGCCGATACGGCGTCGTTCGTCGTCGGAAGCGACGCGGCGGTCCCCTCGGGGCCGGTAACGGTGCCGTTCTCCGAGCGCGCTGACGCGGAGCGGTTCGCCGCGGCCCACGGCGGCGACGTCGTCGACTGGGAGACGCTCCAGGCGACCGTCGGCGACCCGCTGCTCGGCCGACTCGACCGGTTCGAGGCGTCGACCGAGCGCCTCCACTCGTGGGGGGACCGGGCGGCCGCTGCTGCGCTGGACCGCCAGGAACGGCCGCTGGGCGCCGTCGTGGGAGATCCGACCAGCGTGCCGGACCGGCTGGCCGCCGACCGGGACGGGGTCGCGACCGCGTCGACGATCGAAGATGCGATCGCCGCTGCACCGCCGAACACGACGGTGTACGTCCCGCCGGGAACGTACGCAGTCGACCGGATCGTGGTGAACCGCTCGGTGACACTCGCGGGTGCCGGCGACGCCACGGTCATCCGCGGTGACGGGAACGGCAGCGTCGTCCATCTACGGGCCGACGGCGCGGCACTCGCCGACCTTCGGATCACGGGCGTCGGTACGGTCGGAAGCAGGGGGAGCGACAACCGAAACGAGACCGCCGAGTGGGACACGACCGTTCAGTTGGCGTACGGATACGGCGACGCGGGCGTGGTGCTCGATGGCGCGGCCGACGCGTCGGTGTCGAACGTCGAGATCGACACGCCCGCGAGCGGTGTGATCGTCCGTGAGAGCCCCCGGTCGGCGATCACAAACAGCACCGTTCGGGGGGCGGCAACCGCGGCTGAGGGGTTTATGGGTGTCGTACTCATCGGCGCGCCGAGCCTGGTTCAGGGATCGACATTCCACGACGGGCGTGACGGGATCTATACCCACCGCGCGGACGGCAGCGTTCTGCGTGACAACCGCGCCGAACCCGGCAGATACGGCGTCCACGAGATGTACACCTCGGCGTCGCTGGTGGCGAACAACACCGTCCGGGACGCGCAGGCGGGCGTCATCGTGATGACGCGGCCCACACGGAACCTCGTCGTGGAAAACACGGTCTCCGGGAGTACGTACGGCGTGGTGCCTGCCGGCGGCGACTCCTACTACGCGGACAACGTCGTCGTCGATAACGCGTACGGCCTCCAGGTGGCCGGCGACCGGAACGTCTTCGCGGACAACGTCGTCGCCGACAACGACGTCGGCGTGCGGGCGAACGAGATCCTGCCCACGAACCGGGTCCTCCGGAACGACTTCGTCGACAACGGCCGGACGGTGGCGTCGAGTATCGGGCCGCTCCGGGTGTGGACCCACCGCGGGGTGGGCAACCACTGGGGGAGACTCCCGATCGCCGACACCGACGGCGACGGCGTCTACGACCGCCCGTACCGGCCGTCCGGAGCGGTCGATTCGCGCCTCGGAACGGTGCGCGGGGCGACTGTACTGGCGGAGTCGCCGGCCCTCGCGATGCTTCGGAGGGTCCAGCAGACCGTCTCCGGGCTCCGGGAGTCGGACGTCGTCGACACCGCGGCGCGAACGCGGCCGTTCGATCCAGAAACGGTGGCAAACGTGACCGACCGGCGGCAGAACGCCACAGGTCCCGGTGAGAGACCGTGACCGGGGAACTGCTGCAGGCCAGCGGGATCCAGCGGTCCTTCGGCGAGGTCACGGTCCTCTCCGACGTCTCGATCTCCGTCGACCCCGGCGAGGTCGTTGCCGTCGTGGGGGCGAACGGCTCCGGGAAGTCGACGTTGCTCCGCATCCTCGCGGGCGTCAGCCCGCCCGACAGCGGCGCGGTGACGATTCCACCCGGCGCGGGGAGTGCCCGTCGCTTGGGGTATCTGCCACAGCGGCCGGCGTTCCGAGAGGGGTTCACCGCGCGCGATACGCTGCTGTTTTACGCGCAGTTGCTCGACGGCGTCGACAACGACGACGTCTCGCGGACGCTCGACCGGGTGGGTCTCACTGGCGTCGCCGACCGAGCAGTCGGGTCCCTCTCCGGCGGTATGACGCGGTTGCTCGGGCTGGGACAGGCGGTGCTTGGGGACCCCGGTGTGTTGCTCTTAGACGAACCCGGGAGCGGACTCGACCCGGCGATGGTCGACCGGCTGTTCGCCGTCGTCGGCGCTCTCGCGGCCGGCGGCACGGCGATCGTCGTCGCCTCCCACGAACTCCCTGCGGTCGAGACGCACGCGGACACGGTCGCGGTGCTTGAGGGTGGCGGGTTCCGTGTGGTCGACACCCCGGAGGCGTTGCTGGATGAAACCGACACGGACTCGCTTTCGGCGGCATTCCTCCGGATCGTCGGAGCCGATGCGGGCGGTGCGACTGTCGCGTCGGGAACGGGCCGGCCACCGGACGACACCGAGTCCGGAGGGGCACACGACGATGCGTGACGGACGCGCGACCGATGGCGGGCAGCCCACGGCTTCAACGGGCGCCTCGGCCGGCAGTCCCGACGCCGAATCGACGGACGACGCCGGCAACGCCGGCCGCGCGGCGGTCGCAGCGGCGTGGCAGGATCTCGTAGTGGTCGCGACGCGTGAGCTCCGGACGGTCACCCGGACGCCCGCTCTGGTCGCCATTTCGATCGGGTTCGCCGCGAGCGTGTTCGGCGTCGCCTGGGCCGGTACCGGTGCCGGCGGCGGGTTCGTTCCGCTGACGCTTGACCTGCTCACGTTCGTCGAGGTGTTGGTGCCGCTTCTGTCCGTCGCGTTCGGGTACCGATCGATTCTCGGGGATCGCCGGACCGGTGAACTCGACGTGCTCCGAACCTTCGACGTCCACCGGGTCGCGTACGTCGGCGGCGTCTACCTCGGACGCGCGCTCGCGCTGGTCACCTTGGTCGTCGCCTCGCTTCTGGGTGTGGGCCTACTGGTCCCGTTTTTCACCGCTGACCTCCCGACGTTCCTGGCGATCAACGAAGCGGTCGATTCGGAGGTCCGATACGTTCGCTTCGTCGTGTTGTCTGCGGTGTTTACGCTGGTGGTACTCGCCGCGACGGTCGCGATCTCGGCTGCGACCCGAACCCTCCGGGCGGCCCTCGCGTTGGCTGTCGCGCTCGTGCTCGCGCTCGTTCTCGGGTTCGACACGGCGCTCGTCGCGGGGCTCGCCGGCGGCGCGATTTCCGACGGTGGTCTCGCGGTTCTCGTGGCGGGCAGCCCCAACAGCGCGTACCGCGGTCTCGTGCTCTCGGCCGCGGTTGGGGTGGTCGGCGGCACGGACGTCGCCGCCGGAACGCCGGTCGTGAACCTGGTGGGGCTGGCCACGTGGTGGCTCCTCAGCATCTCCGTGGCTGTCTGGCGGGTGTGGCCCGTAGTCGAGCGTTCGGAGTGAGCTCCGGCACGGACACGAAGCGGGTGTCGTAGTGCGGAAGCCCGCGAAACGCCCCGGCGCTGAACGGCGGTCGGAAAGCACGCGATCCACAAAACACCGCGTTTCCGACGGGCTGAATCTGGCACTGCCACAACGTGTCAAACCGCGTTGTTCCCGGATCAGCGAGCCATCGCTCGCGGACGGTCCGCCGTGTACCGCAGACCGGACGTCACCCGAAGTTCTCGACCTTCGCAGCGTCGGGGTCGAGTCCCGCCGCGTCGAGCGCCGCGGACGCAGCATCGATGAACTCCTCGAACCCGTAGACGAACACCTGTTCGTCAGACGTGCCCGTGACCGCCGCCGCGACGTGGTCGTCGACGTCGCCGCCGGTCACTGCTACGGACGCGCCCGCCGCCCGGAGCGCGTCGAGTCGGTCCTCGTGGGCGGGCGCGTCGGTCCGGTAGACGATGGCGACCTCGTTGCCGTCGGCGGCGGCCGCCTCGCCGATCCCGACCGCGGGGCCGACGCCCGGGCCGCCCGCGAGCACGACCACGCGGGCTTCACCCTCGTAGAAGCTCCGGCCGAACGGCCCGGAGATGTCGACGGTGTCACCCGGCGCGAGGTCGCGGAGGAAGTCGCTGAACGGTCCGGCTTCCTCGGGGTCGATTCCGACCGTGATCTCGAAGGTGTCGTCGATGCCCGGCGAGGAGAGCGTGTAGAATCGCGCGTACTCCTCGCCGTCGACTGTGCCCACGAGCTTCAGGAACTGTCCGGGGTCGGCGTCGAGCCCCGTAGGCGCCTCGAACTCGATCGCGATCGTCCGCGGTCCGACGTCCCGGACAGCGGTGACGGCGACTGTCGCATCCATATCCTGGTTTGGGGACGAGGTGAGAAGGGCCTTGCCTTCCGTGGCCGGTGTCGACGAGGTCGGTGGGCCGACCTACTCGTCGGCGACTGCGCCGACCGCGCCGGTCCGGTCGGCCGCGTACCCCGGAAGCGCGTCGTGACCGCTCGTGGACAGCAACACCGGCCAAAACTCCGTCTCTGCGGTCAGCGTGTCCCCGGTGTCGGTCGTGGCGCAGACGGTCCCGGGTGGGACGCGCTCGAAGTTCACCGGCCGCTGGACGTCGTCGACCGGACTCTCCCGCAGGAAGCGGTCGATCGCCCGGACGCCGCAGGGTTCGTCCCCCTGAATCCCACCGACCGCCGCGACCGCGGGCGTCCCACCGGGGCTCTCGGGGCCGACCAAGGTCTAGGCAGGGTGCGAGTACCATCGATCCGCGGACCAGCGGCTCCGTGGTGTGCGGAACACCGCGGGCCACGCCGCATCCGGAGTCGACACCAACGAGCGTAATCGGGGGCTCCGAGTCCGCCCAACTGCAGCGCGGTGTCTCTCTCGGCGAGGAGCGGATCTCCCCCAACGGAGGGAGTGTGTAAAAACCGGAATAATATCCGTATTTTCTTCAATATATTACTATCTGGGTCCGAGTGAGCGGTTTCGTCGTTCACGTTTGTAAATTACTATCCGGCGCGCGAGGCAGTTTTTTCCGCCTCGTTCCGAAGCCTTTTCTTCCGTCCACGGAAACGTGTACGCCATATGCCCGCGGACTTCAATTGGGCCATCGGCGGGGAGGCCGGCGATGGCATCGACTCGACGGGGAAGATCTTCGCCCAGGCCCTGTCCCGGGCGGGGCGGCACGTGTTCACGTCGAAGG